>Ga0256832_1000472_pt1 | contig 26000 bp, 21 predicted proteins | sample 134614metaG_FD_190534 | JGI IMG/M metagenome (GOLD analysis project Ga0256832, IMG submission 190534) | Hydrothermal vent microbial communities from Lau Basin, Pacific Ocean - 134-614 | ecosystem: Environmental > Aquatic > Marine > Hydrothermal vents | place: Pacific Ocean: Lau Basin | collected... | reverse complement strand
TGCCGGCGGTGGCCGGAGCGGAGCGGGGCCTGTTGTGGCGTATCGAGGATGGCCGGGGGCACGTGAGCCATTTGCTTGGCACCATTCACGTGGCCGATCCGCGGGTGCTCGAACTGCCGGCGCCGATCCGGCAGGCGTTTGCGGCATCCCGCACGTTCTGCGCCGAGGTCAGGCTCGACATGGACAGCCTCCTGGGGCTCACCCAGGCAATGCTGCTGCCCGAGGGCGAATCCCTGCGCGACAAGCTGGATGCCCGAACCTGGCAGTCCCTGGTCGCGCTGTCGGCGACCCTGGGGTTGCCCGAAATGATGCTGGAGCGGATGAAACCCTGGGCGGTGGCGACCATGCTGAGCCAGCCGAAGGCGCCCGGGATGGTGCTGGACATGATGCTCTACGAGCAGGCCGCCGCCGCGGGCAAGCAGCTGTGCGGGCTGGAGACGCCGGAGGAGCAGCTCGGCGCGCTGGAATCCCTGTCGGAGCGCGAGCAGATCGCCATGCTCCAGAGTGCCATCCGCCAGTATTCGCAGCTCGACCGTCTGGTGGAAAAACTCACCCGCGCCTGGTTGCAACGGGATCTTACAGCGCTCGAACGGATCAGTGCCGAGGCCATGGCCGGCGAGGATCCGGACATGGTCGCCGCCTTCGATCGGGAAGTGGTGATCCGCCGCAATCACCGCATGGTGACGCGCATGCAACCGAAGCTTGCCGAAGGCGCGGCCTTCATCGCCGTCGGTGCCCTTCATCTGCCGGGCAAGGCGGGGATTCTCAATCTGCTGCGCCAGCAGGGTTACCGGGTGACGGCGGTTTATTGATGTGTCGGCCCTGTTTATTCCGGCGAGGGCGACGCCTGCATATCAGGGGCGAGTGGCGAGGGACAAGGAAAGGCGTTTGGGGGGTTGGCTTCGTGGGCTGTCTTGGGCTTATTGTTTTCTCGATTTCATTTGGGGGTTATCGCGGCTGAGCGCCGCTCCTACAAATCGTAGTCGAACAGGCCGGTCAGACAACACATTTTTCGGCGTCGTGCACAAACGTTTTTTCTAGTTCCTAGTTCCTCGTTCCTTTTTACTTGTTGGTTAGTTTCCAGCGAACCGTTTCCCCCGCCCGCAGTGGCACCAGTTCCTTGTCACCCATCGGTTGGGTGTCGGGAACCGTCCAGGTTTCCTTGCGCAATGTGATGGTGTCGGCGTTGCGCGGCAGGCCGTAGAAGTCGGGGCCGTGATGGGCCGCGAAGGCTTCCAGCCGGTCCAGGGCGCCGGCTTCCTCGAAGGCTTCGGCATACAGTTCGATGGCGGCGTGGGCGCTGTAGATGCCGGCACAGCCGCAGGCCGATTCCTTGGCGTCGCGCGGGTGGGGTGCGCTGTCGGTGCCCAGGAAGAATCGCGGATCGCCGCTGGTCGCCGCCTCGACGAGGGCCTGGCGATGGATTTCCCGCTTGAGGATGGGCAGGCAGTAGTGGTGGGGGCGGATGCCGCCGCGGAACAGGGCATTGCGGTTGAGCAATAGGTGATGAGGCGTGATGGTGGCGGCAAGGTACGCGTCGTTGGCGCGCAGGAATTCCACCGCCTGGCGGGTGGTGATGTGTTCCAGCACGATCTTCAGTTTCGGAAAGCGTTGCCGCAGGGGGATGAGCACCGTATCGATGAACACGGCTTCCCGATCGAAGACGTCCACGTCCGGATCGGTTACCTCGCCATGGATGAGCAGCGGCAGGCCGTGTTCCGCCATAACGGCCAGGGTGTCATAAGTGTGTTCGATGTCGGTTACCCCGGCATCGGCATTGGTCGTGGCCCCGGCCGGGTAGTACTTGACGGCATGCACGTGGGGCGAGGCGACGGCCTTTTCGATTTCCTGCGGCGTGGTGTTGTCGGTCAGGTACAGGGTCATCAGCGGCCGGAAGTCGGCGCCGGCGGGGACGGCTTCGAGAATGCGTTGCCGGTAGGCCTCCGCCTGGGCCACGGCGGTGACCGGCGGCTTCAGGTTGGGCATGATGATGGCACGGGCAAACCGCCGGGCGGTGTCGGGGACCACGCTGAACAGGGTGGCGCCGTCACGGACGTGCAGATGCCAGTCGTCGGGGCGAGCAAGGGTGATCTCGGTCATGGGGGGATCCGCTTGGTTCGGCAAGCCCGATTATGCCACGGGTCCGGAATTCAGTCCGGGGCGTTGGGGAAGACTTCCCGCGCTGCCCAGTTGGCGAATTCGGCCCGGGTGCAGCTGTCGGCCATGCCCTGACCCGGTCCTTCCACCACCCGGTAGATCACCATCTCCCGCGCCGGATCGCCGCGTCGCTCCTCGTCGATGATTTGCCGCACGGACCATTCGGCGCCGTGTTTGCCGTTGGTGTAATAGTGGCCGAGCCGGATCTGCTCGGGCGTCAGCCGCTGGCGCTCGGCATGCTCCATGGCCAGGGTGAACAGGCGCTGCAGATCTTCCGTGGTGAAATCGACGATCAGATCCAGATCGGCCAGGGCCTGTTCGATATGTTCGCGTTCGATGGCCGGGGCGGTCTCCGTCCGACCTTTTGGCGGAGAATCGGTGAAGCGCATCAGGCTGACGGGATAGCGACGCCAGGGAAACAGGTAATTGAAGAGGATCGCCACGCTGAAGATGATCACCGTATTGATGAGGATGGGGGCCAGAACATAGCCGTAACCCAGTTCGTGGATCGCGGGGCCGCCGATGACGGCTGCCAGGGCCGTGGCGCCACCCGGCGGATGAATGCAGCCCATGACGTGCATCAGGCCAATGGCTAGGCCCACGGCCAATCCCGCGGCAAGAAAGGGTTCGGGCACGAGCTGCTGGCAGGTCACCCCGACGAAGGCGGAAAAGACATGACCGCCGATCAGCGCCCAGGGCTGGGACAGGCGGCCATGGGGCACGGCGAACAGCAGCACGGCCGATGCCCCCATCGACGGCACGATGAGGACGGCGCCTTCGGCACCGGTGAAGACATGACTGACCGCGGCGACCAGAAAGATGCCGGTAATGCCGCCCAGGGTGGAGACCAGTTTTTCGGCGCGGCTGACCGGTTCGGGTTCGATGTTGAAAAAGCGTTGCAGGCGTCTTGCGAGGTTCAATCGGGTTCTCCTCTTCGTCGATTCGCCGGTGCCGGCCATTTTCCAAAGTGGCGGGGCAGGGTTGCCCTGATCCCGGTCAAGTTCCGGCGTCCCGGGCAAGTTTTGCCACTTCCCGGTAACGGAAACAGTCCACCAGATGATCGTTGACCATGCCGGTGGCCTGCATGAAGGCATAGCAAATGGTGCTGCCGACGAAGCGGAAGCCCCGGGACTTGAGATCGCGGCTCATGGCATCGGAGACCGGTGTATTGGCCGGGATCGCATCGAGGGTTCGCCAGCGATTGCGAATGACCCGGCCTTCGGTGAATCGCCAGAAATAGGCATCCAGCGAACCGAATTCGTCCTGCAGCGCCAGGCAGCGACGGGCGTTGGTGATGGCCGCCTCGATTTTGCGGCGATTGCGCACGATGCCCGGATCCGCCAGCAGGCGTTCGATGCTGCGGCGGTTGAAGCGGGCGACCCGTTCGATGTCGAAGCCGGCGAATGCGCTGCGGTAGTGCTCGCGCTTTTTCAGGATGGTCAGCCAGCTCAGGCCGGCCTGGGCGCTTTCCAGAACCAGGAATTCGAACAGACGCCGGTCGTCGTGCAGGGGCACGCCCCATTCCGTGTCGTGGTAGCGAACATAGTCCGGGTCGGTGCCGCACCAGCCGCAACGCACGGGTGATGCCCTGGTGGTCATGATTTTTCGGTCGGAGCTTCGTCTCTTGGTTCGAACCGGACCACCTGTTCGCCGGGAACCTGGGGTTTTTCGAGACGGAAGATGCGATAGCCATGGAGCATGGCCGAGACGTCGGAATTGCCGCTGCGCCAGTCATGGACGAGCACGGCGATCACGTGCAGCAGCATGAAGGCGCCGATGGCGGTGGCGAGGGGGGCGTGCAACTGCACGGGATCGAACCCGAACGGAAAGCGTTCGGCATCGATCAGAAAGCCACTGACGATCTGGGCCAGCAGCGCGAGCAGGAACAACAGATAAACGGGTGCCCACAGCGGATTGTGCGCATACCAGCGCGGCAATGGCAGCTGGCCGAAGGTGACATAGAAACGCAGCGTGTCGCGCACGCCCTGCCAGTGTTGCGGCAGCAGATCCCGCCAGCCGGCTGCGGAGCCCTTGCCGGTGAACAGCAGTACCAGACGCAATGCCAGCGCCGGCACCAGCAGCCAGGCCAGCATCAGGTGCTGTTCGCGACTGGCGGCATGCCACCCGGGCAGGTGTTGCATGAACCAGCCGCTGATCCACAGGCCGGCGACCGACACCACCATGAGCCAGTGGCACAGACGCAGGGGCGCCGGCCAGATGTAGGTGCGTTGCAGCCGTTCGCGCTCCCCGCCATGGGGGCCGGGCGGTTTCATTCGGGCAGTCCTCCCTCGGTGAGGCGGATCGGATCCAGCAGCCGGACCAGTTCCTCGCGGGAGAGATCGGTCATCTCCGCGGCGACGTCCAGCACCGGGCGGCCTTCGGCATAGGCCCGCTTGGCGATGGCGGCGCCCTGTTCGTAGCCGATGGCCCGGTTCAGGGCGGTGACCAGGATGGGGTTGCGATCCAGGGCTTCGCGCAGGCGCCGGGTGTCGACCTCGAAGCCGTCGATGGCGCGATCGGCCAGCAGCCGGGCGCCGTTGGCCAGGATGTCGATGGACTGCAGAAGATCGTAGGCGATGACCGGGAGCATGACGTTGAGCTGGAAATTGCCGGACTGGCCGGCGGTGGTGATGGTGGCGTCGTTGCCGAACACCTGGGCACAGACCATGGCCACGGCCTCGGGAATCACCGGATTGACCTTGCCCGGCATGATCGAACTGCCCGGCTGCAGGGCCGGCAGGCGGATTTCGCCAAGGCCCGCCAGGGGGCCGCTGTTCATCCAGCGCAGATCGTTGCTGATCTTCATCAGGCTCACGGCCAGGGTACGCAGGTGGCCGCTCATCTCCACGGCGGTATCCTGGCTGGCGATGCCGACGAAGGGATTCTTCATGGGGTGAAAGGGCAGCCCGGTCTTTTCGGCCAGCACGTGACAGACGATGTCACCAAATTCCGGGGCGGCGTTCAGTCCGGTGCCGACGGCGGTACCGCCCTGGGGCAGGGCGTGCAGGCGCTGGCCGCCTTCCTCGATGCGCGTGATGTCGTCGAGGATCTGATCCCGCCAGGTGCCGAGTTCCTGGCCGAGGGTGATCGGCAGCGCGTCCATCAGATGGGTGCGGCCGGTCTTGACCACATGGGCCAGCTCCGTGGCGCGGAGATCGATGGTATTGGCCAGATGCCGCAGGGCCGGCAACAGCTGCCGATCGATTTCGACGGCAGCGCTGACATGGATGGCCGAGGGGATCACGTCGTTGGAGCTCTGGCTCATGTTGACGTGATCGTTGGGATGCACCGCCAGGCCGCTGGCCTCGCTGGCCAGCCGGGCCAGCACCTCGTTCATGTTCATGTTGGTGGAGGTGCCGGAGCCGGTCTGGAAGATGTCCACGGGGAAGTGTTCCAGATGCCGGCCGGCCATCACTTCCTCGGCGGCGGCCTGGATGGCGTTGCCGATGGCGGTGTCCAGCAGGCCGAGTTTGACGTTGGCTTCCGCGCAGGCGTACTTGATCAGGGCCAGGGCCTTGATAAAGGCCGGCGGCAGGGTCAGCCCGCTGACGGGAAAGTTCTCCACCGCGCGCTGGGTCTGGGCGCCCCACAGCGCATCTTCGGGCACTTCCAGTTCGCCAAGGCTGTCGTGTTCGATACGGGTCTTGCCCTTGCTCATGTCGGCTTCCTCTGTTCGATTCGCCAGTCGTGCACGGTTTCCTCCACCACCCGCCACTGACCGTCGTCTTCCTCTTCCAGCAGAATGGTCTTGTGCAGGCGCAGGACGGGGCCGGCGGTGGCGGTCATGATCTCGTCCACTTCGAAACCCAGACGGCGCAGGCTGATGGTCTTGATGCGAATGTTCTCGTGGGCCAGGCTGGCGAGCCGGTCATGGCGGAACTCGTTGTCGCGGCGCCGGCGCCAGCCGGCATGATCGACCACGGCCTGCCCGGGGATGCCATAGACCTGGACCTTGTCCGAGACCAGTGCCATGTGGGCCTCCAGGTCCCGGCGCGCCACGCTGTCGCGCAGGCGGGCGAGCCAGTTCTGAATCAGTTCCTGTGACATGACGGCCGGTCGATCTCCATGGGGAGCTGGTCAAGGTTTGACCAGAACATCTGCAAGTTCTTGTTTATCTTGTCGTGTTGCGCGCCCGGCGCGTCGTCTGCCCGGCGGTTTTCTTGACCTTGGGGGGCAAAACCCCGATCATACGCGCCTTTGATTTCGCGGTACCGGGGAGCAGAGCCCGGACCGGGCCGATTACCCCACTGAAGATATCACAAAGGTTCCCTATGAACGACGCGGACAAGAAACGCCTGCTGCGGGAGATGATTTTCTTCCGCCGCTTCGAGGATCGCACCTTCGAAGCCTACATGGAGCGCAAGATCGGCGGCTTCCTGCACCTGTACTCGGGTCAGGAAGCGGTGGCCACCGGCGTGCTGGAGAAGGCCCGTACCGGGCACGGCACCGACAACGACTACGTGATCACCGGCTACCGGGATCACATTCACGCCATCAAGACCGGCGCCCCGGCGCGGGAAGTGATGGCCGAGCTGTACGGCAAGGAGACCGGTTCCTCGCGCGGCCGCGGCGGTTCCATGCACATCTTCGATCCCACCGTGAACTTCATGGGCGGCTATGCCCTCGTGGGCCAGCCCTTCCCGCTGGCCGCCGGCCTGGCCATGGGCTGCAAGCACAAGGGCACCGATCAGATCGCCATCTGTTTTCTCGGCGACGGGGCCAACAACCAGGGCACCTTCCACGAGACCATGAACATGGCCAAGGTGTGGAACCTGCCGGTGCTGTTCGTGTGCGAGAACAACCAGTACGCCATCGGCACCCGCATCGAGCGCACCACGGCCGTGGTCGATCAGTACAAGCGCGTGTGCGCCTACGACATGGAAGCCAGCCAGCACGACGGCATGGACATCGACATTGTCATGGAGGCCGCCGAGAAGGCCATCGACTTCGTGCGTTCCGGCAAGGGACCGTACTTCATCGAATTCATGACCTACCGTTTCCGCGGCCACTCCATGTCCGATTCCAAGGGCTATCGCACCAAGGAAGAGGAAGCCGAGTGGGAGAAGCGGGATCCCATCAAGATCTACAGCCAGCGCCTGATCGAGCAGGGCATCATCACGCCCGAGGACATCAAGGCCATGGAGCGGGAAATCGACGACGAGATCGAGAACGACATCGTCAAGTTCGCCGAGGAAAGCCCGGAGCCACGGGTCGAGGATCTCGACAAGTACGTGCTCGACGACAATCCCGATCCCCGCTGGATCGGCCCGCTGCAGAAATAAGAAGAGGTTTCGACAATGGCAGAGACTGCATACTGGGAAGCGATCCGTCGCGCCCATGACGAGGAGATGGCCAACGATCCGATGGTCATCGCCATGGGCGAGGACATCGGCGTGGCCGGCGGCACCTACAAGGCCACCCTGGGCCTGTACGACAAGTACGGCCCCGAGCGGGTCATCGACACCCCCATCTCCGAGAACTCCTACACCGGCATCGGCATCGGCGCCTCGATGGTGGGCATGCGCCCGATCATCGAAATCATGTCCATCAACTTCGCCCTGCTGGCGCTGGACACCCTGATCAACGCCGCGGCCAAGATCCGCTACATGTCCGGCGGCCGCGTGCAGTGCCCCATCGTCATGCGCACCCCGGGCGGCACCGCGCACCAGCTCGCGGCCCAGCACTCGGCGCGTCTGGCGCGCATGTTCATGTCCACCTCCGGCCTGCGCGTGGTCACCCCGCGCGGACCGCTGGATGCCTACGGCATGCTCAAGTCGGCGGTGCGCTGCAACGATCCGGTGATCGTCATCGAGCACGAACAGATGTACAACCTCAAGGAAGACATTCCCGAAGAGGAATTCTTCCGTCCCCTGGAAGGCGCCGAGGTGGTGCGCGAAGGCACCGATATCACTCTCATCGGCTACAACTACAGCGTGCACCTGTGCCTGGAGGCCGCCCGTCGCCTGGAAGCCGACGGCATCAGTGCGGAAGTGATCGATCTGCGCGCCCTCAAGCCGCTGGATCGGGAGACCATCCGCAAGTCGGTCGAGAAGACCCACCGCGTGCTGGTGGCCGAGGAGGACGAAGCGCCGGTGGGCGTGGGTTCCGAGATCATCGCCACGGTGAACGAGGAGTGTTTCTATGCCCTCGATGCCCAGCCGGTGCGCATCCATGCCGCCGACGTGCCCGTTCCCTACAACGCCCGCCTCGAGAAGGCGGCCATTCCCAGCGCCGACGACGTGTACGAAGGGGCGCTGAAGGTGATGGGCAAGATCTAGGGCGAGGGCACGGTCGCAACGAGCAGGTCGGGCTTCAGCCCGACGTGTCGGATCGAGGGCCGGCCTGTCGGCATCCCTGGTCGGGCTGAAGCCCGACCTACACCAAATACAAGAAACTGCACATGTCTGAACCGTACACCATCAAGATGCCCCAGCTCTCCGATACCATGACCGAAGGGGTCGTGGTGAGCTGGGAGAAGAACGTCGGCGACAAGGTCGAGCGCGGTGACGTGGTCGCCCAGGTGGAGACCGACAAGGCCATCATGGACGTGGAGGTGTTCCGCGAGGGCTATCTCTCCGGTCCCCTGGCGCCGGTGGACAGCACCGTGCCGGTGGGCGAGCCCATCGCCTATCTGGTGGCCACGCCCGAGGAGGTGCTGCCGGCCGATGCCGATCATGCGCCGGGCGGTGGTGTACCGGTGAGTCCTGCCGGCAAGCCTGAAACCGAAACGGCCACGGCGTCGGCAGCCGAGACGCCCGCGGCGGGCGGTGGCAGCGAAGCCGAGGCTCCGGCCGATGCCTACGTCATCAAGATGCCCCAGCTCTCCGACACCATGACCGAAGGGGTACTGGTGAGCTGGGAGAAGGCCGTCGGTGACAAGGTCGAGCGCGGCGACGTGGTCGCGCAGGTGGAGACCGACAAGGCGGTCATGGACGTGGAAGTGTTCCGCGAGGGCTACCTGTCCGGGCCGCTGGTGCCCGAGGATGCCACCGTGCCGGTGGGCGAGCCCATCGGCTATCTGGTGGACAGCCCCGACAAGGTCATCGACACCACCCGCACCACGGCGCCGAAGGCCGAGGCCGAGAAACCGGCCGAGAAGGCCAAGCCGGTGCCGGCCGGTACCCAGAAGCCGAAGACCCATGTGCCGGCCATGCCGCCGGGCGCCACGCCGGCGCCGCGGCCCAAACACGCCAACGCGACCCCCTACGCGCGCCAGCTGGCCGGCGCCCACGGCATCGATCTCAACAGCATCACCGGCAGCGGTCCCGGCGGCCTGATCGTCGCCGCCGACGTGCTCAACTCGGAAGTGCAGAAGACCGCCACCAAGCGCATCTACCAGGTGCCGGGCGAAGGCCGCCCGATGACGCCCATGGAGAAGGCGGTGGCCCACAACATGGAGTACTCCCTCTCCATGCCCCTGTTCCACGTCACCGTGCACGTGGGCATCGATGCGCTCAAGGCGGCCTCCAAGGCCAAGGGCTTCTCCCTTACCGTGACCCTGGCCAAGGCCGCGGCCCTGGCCATCCAGAAGCATCCCGTCGTCAATGCCGTCTACCAGCACGAGGATCGCATCGTCGAACGCGAGCAGGTGGACGTGGGCATCGCCGTGGAGACCGAGGGCATGGGCCTGGTGGTGCCGGTGCTGCGCGACGTGGTCAACCGCGGCGTGGCCGAGCTGGCCGCCGACTGGAAGGATCTGGTGGATCGCGCCCGGGCGCGGCGCCTCAAGCCGGAGGAATACTCCAACCCCACCTTCACCATTTCCAACATGGGCATGCTGGGCGTGAGCCAGTTCGATGCCATTCCCTCGCCCGGCACCTCGGCCATTTTCGCCATCGCCACCGTCGGCCCCCAGGGCATGCCGGTGACCATGACCGCCGATCATCGCATCATCAACGGCGCCGACGCGGCCAAGTTCCTCAACACCTTCCGGGATCTGGTGGAGAACCCGGCCTGGCTGGACGGTGCCCCTACGGCCACGGCCGCCGCGCCCAGGGCGGCGAAGTTCGACTTCACCCTGCCCGAGGGCGACTGGGACTACGACGTGGTGGTCATCGGCGGCGGCCCCGGCGGCGAGGACTGTGCCCGGGATCTGGTGGAACACGGCTTCAAGGTGGCCATGATCAACGACTCGCCCCTGCCCGGCGGCGAGTGCCTGTGGCGCGGCTGCATTCCCTCCAAGGCCTGGCGGGCCGCGGCCGATCGCATCCGCGATCGCGCCCACGACAAGCTGCTCGGCATCAAGGGCACCGACAAGCCCAAACTGGACTGGCAACAGCTCGAAAAACACCGCCGCGAGGTGCTCGAGACCCGCGGCAAGATGGCCCTGAACACCGACAAGGGCGTGAAGATCGACGTCATCCAGGGCTTCGCCAGCTTCGTCGACGACCATCATGTGTTCATCGACACCGGCGCCAACATCACCGATCCCTTCACCCGGCCGCAGCCGGGCGATGGCAAGGAAGGCCGGACGGTCAGCTTCGCCGTGGCGGTCATCGCCACTGGCGCGCCGCCCTTCGTGCCGCCCATTCCCGGCGCGCAGGAGGGGCTGGAATCGGGCGGCGTGCTCACCTCCGACACTGTCTGGAACCTGCCCGACGTGCCCAAACGCCTGGGCGTCATCGGCGGCGGCGCCATCGGCGTGGAAATGGCCCAGATCTTCCAGGACTTCGGCACCAAGGTGCTGCTGCTGGAGGGCCAGGATCGGATCCTCGCCGAGGTGGAGCCGGAGGTGGCCAAACAGCTCACCGCCATCCTCGACGCCGATCCGCGCCTGACCATCGAGACCTCCGCCAGGGTGACCGGCATCCAGGGCGAGCCGGGAGCGATGAAGCTCACCTATGAAGGTGCCGACGGCAAGAAGCACACCTTCAGCTGCGACTACGTGCTGATGGCCACCGGCAAGCGCCCGGTCCTCGAGCCGCTCAAGCTGGACCAGGCCGGGGTGGCGGTGGAGAACGGCGTCATCCAGGCCGATGAACGCTGCCGCACCTCGGTGCCCCACATCTTCGCCGTGGGCGACGTCATCGGCGGCCTGATGCTGGCCCACACCGCCGGCCAGCAGGGCCGGGTGGCCGCCGCCACCATCGCCGGCGAGGACATGACCTACGACGAGACCAGGGACTCGGGCGTGATCTTCACCCGCCCCGAGGCCGCCTTCGTCGGCCTGTCCATGGACCAGGCCAAGGCCCGCGGCATCGACGCGGCCGAGATCAAGGTGCCCATGAGCATCGACGCCAAGGCCATGATCACCGGCGAGACCCAGGGCCTGATCAAGCTGGTGGCCGACAAGGCCAGCCACCGGATCATCGGCGTCCACTTCCTCGCCGACCACGCCGACACCCTGATCGGCGAGGGCGTGATGATGGTCGCCGGCGACATGACCCTGGAACAGGTCGGCCACGCCATCCATCCCCACCCCACCCAGACCGAACTGTTCGGCGATCTCGCCCGCCGCCTCGCCGCCCGCCTGCGCCGGGCCGAGAAGCGGAAGAAGAAGTAGTCCGGGGGGCTGCAAATAACACGGAGGGCACGGAGACACGGAGAACACGGAGCTGATTAGCGTGTAGAGTAAGGACGAAATTGTCCTGTTACACGGCCCGGTACCAGTCGGCCCATCTCATCCCCAAAATTCTCCGTGCCCTCCGTGTCTCCGTGCCCTCCGCGTTCCTTCCACCGAACTGATTCGGAGCCACCTGGCATGGCTGTTGCATTTTTCCGGGCATGAACCGGAAAATGCCCTTCCTCCTCGTCCTGCTGGCCGTCGTCCTGCCGGCCCGGGCCGACTATCGTTACATCCAGGCGCCCATGGACACGGCCGGCTGGGCGGCGGATGGCGATCGGCTGCAGTGCGTGCTGACCCACGTGATTCCCGGCTACGGTCAGGTGGACTTCCTGCGCCGGGCCAAGCATGGCCTGATCTTCCGGGTGCAGGTGCTGCGGGGGCCGAAGCAGGGAGGGACGGCGCGGCTGGTGTCGCTGCCGCCGGAGTGGAAGCATCACACCCTGCCGCGCAATCTCGGCACGGTGCCGGTGGTGCCGGGCAGGACGCCCTTCTACCTCAACAACGGCTGGGCGCGGCGCCTGCTGGCCGAGCTGGAGACCGGCATGACGCCGGTGCTGCGCTATCGTGACTGGGCCGACGGCAGCGACATCGTCGAACTGCGGGTACAGAGCCTGCGCTTCGGCGAGGCCTGGTCCCGCTTCCAGTTCTGCGAGCAGAACCTGCTGGGCTACGACTTCAGCGATGTCCGCCACACGGTCTTCCAGTACGGCTTCGGCAAGACCGGCCTGGACGGCGCCATGCGCAGCCGCCTCGACCAGATCGCCGAATATCTGCAACTCGACTCTTCCGTGAAGCAGGTCCGGATCGACGGCTATACCGACAGCAAGGGCTTCTCCCGCATCAACATCAAGGTGGCTCGTCAACGGGCCGAGACGGTGCGGGACTATCTTGTCGGCAAGGGCTTGCCGGCATCGATGTTCCGGGTGGTGCCCCATCACGAAAAGGACGGCAAGTTCAGCAACCGCACCCGTGAGGGACGCAATCGCAACCGGCGCGTGGAGATCACCCTGCTCAGGGGGTGAGGCTCCCATCCCGTCCGGCCTGCCCTGGCCGGGAGTATGAGATTCTCATACTCGATCTTTGCCGGTCGCCGGCGCATACTGATCCCCTTCAGGGAACGAGTGTGCTGCCATGTCGACACCCGCGAAGAACACGCCGGGACTGGCCTTTCTGTTCTTCCTGGCCATGGCCGGTTTCGGCACCTATCTGATCAGCAGTGGGCCACTGGAAAGCTCACGACCCGCCAGCCTCGGCAAGGACGTGCCCCAGCTGGTCCGCGAGGGCCGCATTCCCGCCCGCCTGTGGCAGGATCCTTTCCGCCTGCTGTTCGAACGTCTGGCCACGGGCAAGGGGGCCACGGCGCAGGCCGGGAACCGGCTGCAACCGTTGCTCGAGGAAATCCGCGAAGGCGCCGGGGGCGAACTGCGCGTGCTGGCGGTCATGGTCTCGACTGCGCCCTATGCCGAAGTGGAGGAACGCCGACGCCGCCGTCGCTATGCCGTGGTCTCGGCGCTCTCGGAGGCCGGCTATGCCCCGGTCGATGCCGGGCATATCCAGATGTTCGTGCTCGAATCCCGGGAAGCGGCGAAGACGCCTCCGCTACCCGTCCCCTTCGAATGGTACCGCCGCAGCGAGGATCCCCGCGGCCGGGTATTGCTGCTGTGGCTCGACGAAGGGGCCTTCGTCTCGTCGCCGGTGAAACAGCTCGCCGATCTGATCAGCGGGCTGTTCACGCACACGGCGCCGCCGTTGCGCCGGCAAATCCGCTTCAACCTGATCGGTCCGGCCCGTTCGGCGACCCTGCGGCGCATGGCGCAGGATCTGGACAACGGCCACCGGGCCGATCTGGACCGGATCCGGCGTCTCGGCCTGGCCGGACTGCACGTCGTCTCGCCCACGGCCACCCTGCCCGACGAGCGCATCTACGCCGATCCGGCACGGGACGCCCTGCAGAACCGGTTCAACGTCGCCCGGTGCCGGCAGGCGGGGGAAACCTGCATCACTTTCCATCGACTCATTCACGACGACCGCATCGTGCTGAGCCAGCTGTTGCCCGAACTCAACCGCCGAGGCATCGACAAGGGGAACTGTTCGGTGGACGGCGACTGTCCGGCCGATGCCGAGCCGGGCGCCGGGATTATCCTTATCTCCGAACTCGATACCGACTTCGGCCGCGCCCTGCCGGAGATCTTCAAGGCGCAATTCTGTGGCGACGATGCCGCCTGCAAGCAGCGCGTGCGCCATTATCACTTCCTGCGCGGTATCGATGGCAAGGTGGCCAACAGCCGTGATCTCGGTCTGGAAGGGGCGGCGGCGGGCAGTCCGGATCCGCTGGCCACGCTGGCCGAGAAGGAGATGCCCCGGATCCGGCGGCCGGTCGGCCCGGCCCAGTACGACTATCTGCGTCGCCTGGCCGACGAGATCGCCCGGCTGGATCGGTTCTGGCGAACCCGGGAAGGGCGTGGCGTCCAGGCCATCGGCATTCTCGGCAGCGACGTCTACGACAAGCTGCTGATCCTGCGCGCCCTGCGTCCCCGTCTCACCGGCACCCTGTTCTTCACCACCGATCTGGATGCGGCACTGCTGCATCCAGCCGAGTATCCCTGGACGCGCAACCTGCTGGTGAGTGCCAGCTATGGCCTGCGGCTGGCGCCGGACATCCAGACACGCACGCCGCCGTTTCGCAACGGTTACCAGTCGGCGGTCTTCCATGCCGTGCGCGCGGCCCTGGCGCCGCAGGTGCCCGCGGCGCTGGACGCGGCACATGCCCGACTCGCGGCCAGCCTGCCCGCCCTGTTCGAAATCGGTCGGCACGGGGCAATCCGCCTCCCCGGCGCGGGCGGATTCGATACCGATTCCCTGACGCCGCCACCACCGGAACGGCATCTGTGGCGCGCCTGGACGCTACTGGCCATGCTTTCGGCGCTGGGGCTCCTGGTATTTCACCAGTGGCGTCCCCGTTCCCGAACCGAGCTGATGGGGCTGGCGGCCGGCTGTCTCGTCATCCTGGCCCTGCTGGCGCTGGCCATCGTGCTCGACGAGCAGGAAGAGCCGCTGTACCTGTGGTCCGGCGTCAGTGTCTGGCCCAGTCTGGTATTGCGCCTGCTGGCGATCCTGCTGGTCATCCATTTCGTCCGTCAGGCGCTGGTTTCCCTCGAGCGCAACCAGTGCTGCCTCAGCCGCGACTGGTTTCCGGCCATGGCGTCCGGGGATGGATCCTGTGCAGACGGCATCGCGCAGCGGGATCGTGTCGCCTGGCTCGGGCGACTGATCCCCTTCGCCATCATCGCCGGCGCCCTGACCTGGTATTTCCCCAAGCTCTTCCCCCACGTGCACATCGTCGTGCCGGTGATCCTGTGGGGACTGCTGCTGGGGCTCTGGTTCGCCATGTTGCGCCGCCGCTTCGTCGGCCATGCCCTCGCAGACTGGCGGGACGGCGGCGCGGCGCCAACGACGGCGCAGGACTTCTGGCAGTGCTATCTGCAGCTGGGGCGCTGCCGTTTCCGTTTCGCCCGGGTTCTCACGGTGACCCTGGTCTTTCAGGCCTTCATCATGAGCGTGTACCTGACCTTCGGGCTGGATCACCTGCCGGTGCGGGGCGAAATCAGCCGGGTCATCAGCGAGGTGATTCTGGTCAGCTCCGAGTTTCTGATGCTGTTCCTGCTGTTCTTCAGCGTGGATGCCAGCCGCCTGGCGATTCTCTTCGTGCGCCGGCTCAGTCGTGACCGCTTCCGCGAAGACGAGTCGGCCGGTTCGGGCTGGCCGCCGGTGCTGGGCCTGCCGTCGCCCCTGGCCGGTGAATGGCTGCGCATCCGGCTGATCGCCGATCGCACCGCCGTGGTGGGCATGCTCATCTACTATCCGTTCGTGGTCATCGTCCTGCTGGTGGCCTCGCGGATCGGCTATTTCGACAACTGGGGGCTGCCCCAGGGGCTGGCGATCATCGTGGCCGCCACCGTGCTCGTCGCCATCCTCGCGGCGCTGCGCCTGCGCCACGAGGCCGAACGGGCGCGCGCCCGCATTCTGGAGCGGCTCGAGCGCCATCATCTGGCCGTGATCAACGGGGCCGAAACCGCCCTGGACGCGCCCCAGGTGAAACAGCTGATCCGCCTGGTGACGGAGGAGCGGGAAGGGGCCTTCCAGCCATTCCTCGATCAGCCGGTGGTGCGCGCCACCCTGCTGCTGCTGGGCGGTGTCGGCGCCAGCGTCTCCCAACTCGCCGGACTCCTGTACTGAAGCCTGCCCATCGGTACCGGGAAGCCGGTATAATCGCCGACTTCACGGCCAGCGGGCCCGGGTTCGATCAGACGGAGTTCCCATGAGCGACATCAAGAAAGTGGTTCTCGCCTATTCCGGCGGTCTCGACACCTCCATCATTCTCAAGTGGCTGCAGGACACCTACGGCTGCGAAGTGGTGACCTTCACCGCCGACATCGGTCAGGGCGAGGAAGTGGAACCGGCCCGGGCCAAGGCCGAGGCCATGGGCGTGAAGGAGATCTACATCGAGGACCTGCGCGAGGACTTCGCCCGCGACTACGTTTTCCCCATGTTCCGCGCCAACGCCGTTTACGAGGGCGAATACCTGCTGGGCACCTCCATCGCCCGCCCGCTGATTGCCAAACGACTGGTGGAGATCGCCCGCGAGACCGGCGCCGATGCCATCGCCCACGGCGCCACCGGCAAGGGCAACGACCAGGTGCGCTTCGAGCTGGGGGCCTATGCCCTGATGCCCGACGTGCGCATCATCGCGCCCTGGCGGGAATGGGATCTCAACTCCCGGGAGAAGCTCATGGCCTATGCCGAGCAGCACGGAATTCCCGTCGATTTCAAGAAGGGCCGGAAGTCGCCCTATTCCATGGATGCCAACCTGCTGCACATCTCCTACGAAGGGGGGATCCTCGAGGATCCCTGGGCCGAGCCCGAGGAAGACATGTGGCGCTGGACCGTTTCGCCGGAGAAGGCGCCCGACGCGCCGCGCTACATCGAACTGACCTTCGAGAAGGGCGACGTGGTGGCCATTGATGGCGAGCCCATGAGCCCGGCCACGGTCATGGAAACCCTGAACACCCTGGGAGGTGAACACGGCATCGGCCGGGACGACATCGTCGAGAACCGCTATGTGGGCATGAAGTCCCGCGGCTGCTACGAAACGCCGGCCGGCACCATTCTCCTCAAGGCCCATCGCGCCATGGAATCGCTGACCCTGGATCGGGAAGTGGCACACCTCAAGGATGAACTGATGCCCCGCTATGCCACGCTCGTCTACAACGGCTACTGGTGGTCGCCCGAACGGGAAATGCTGCAGCAGATGATCGACGCCTCCCAGGAAACGGTCAACGGCGTGGTGCGCCTGAAGCTCTACAAGGGCAACGTCATCGTGGTTGGCCGCCAGTCGGATACCGACAGCCTGTTCGACGCCAGCATCGCCACCTTCGAGGAAGACGAGGGCGCCTACGATCAGAAGGACGCCGAAGGCTTCATCAAGCTCAATGCCCTGCGCCTGCGTATCCGGGCCAAGCGGCATCCGGCGGCTGAATAATCGTTCCTGTCCCGGTCACCGGAACGGGTGTCGGGACCAGCCCGTTTGGATAATACGCTGACCGCCATGAACTATACTTCATGGCATGCCTCAGCCTTCGCCATCCCCGCTACCCGATGGGCAGGGCACGACACCGGCAGCCGAATCGCACAGGGATCGTGACCGCACCCAGCGCCGCCTGCTGGCCGAACAGGTGATGCTCATCCACCAGCAGGCCCCCCTGCTGCTGCTCTTCAGCCTGGTCATCGTGGCCTCCACGTACTACGTCATGTACCCGGTTTCCCGGCCGGACATGCTCAATGCCTGGATGCTGGGGCTGGTTCTCGTCTATCTCCTGCGGCTGGCCGACGCGGTCCGCTTCCTGCGCATGCCCCGCTATCGGCGCTACCGAATGGCCGCACGCTGGCGCTGGCACTATCTCGTCGGGGCCCTCTTCACCGGTGGCCTTTGGGGGCTGGCCAGTCTGTGGCTGATGCCGACGCAGATCGAATACCAGACCTTCATGATGATGGTGATCGGCGGTATCGCCTCGACGGTGATCGTGGTCTATTCGGTATTGCGCTTCCTGGGCATGCTGTTTGTGATCCCGGCACTGGTCCCCTGGGCGCTGGCCTTTCTGACGATGAACGACGACATTCATCAGGTGATCGGCTTTCTGGCCCTGAGTTATGTCGCCATTCTCTCGCTGGCTTCCGAGCACATGCACCGGGTCATGGTGGCCCGCCTGCAAATGGCGGAGCGCAACCGGGACCTGATGAACGCGTTGCGCCGCCGCGAATTGCAGACCCGCAATCTCAACCGGGAACTGCAGCGGGAGAACATCGAACGCCGACAGGCGGAAGAGCGCTTCCGGCGTCTGGCCGATGCCAGTGACGAAGGGATCCTGATTCATGACCAGGGTTTCATCGTCAGCGCCAATCGCCGGGTGGCGGAAATGTTCGGCTATACGCTGGAGGAACTGTACGGGATGAACGTGCTGGATCTGGCGGTTCCGGAAATGCATGCCCAGATCCGGGAGCAGTTGATGATCCGTGGTGAACGGCGGTTGCATGGCCAGGGCCTGCGCAAGGACGGAAGCCGATTTCCGCTCGCATCCCATGGCAAGGATATCCCCGTGGGTGAGACCAGCATGCGGGTCGTCGTCATTCAGGATTTGACTGCGCTGCAACAGACCGAAGCGGCACTCAATCGGGAGAAGGAGCGTGCGCTGGTGACGCTGGAGAGCATCGGTGACGGCGTCATCACCACCGATGCCCAAGGCGTCATCACCTACCTCAATCCGGTCTGCGAAGAACTGACTGGCTGGTATCGCGCCGAAGCCATCGGCCTGCACCTGTCCCGGATCCTGCGACTCACGCGTGAATCGGGCGGTGAAGTGGTCAGTGATCCGGTTGCCCAATGCGTGGCCCACGAAAGCCGGTGTTACATCAGCGGCGATGTGGTACTGCAGGGCACCCGCAGTCAGCAGAAGTATTGTATCGAGGTGGTGGTCTCGCCGGTGCACGAGAATGGGCGTCTGGTCGGTACCGTGCTGGTGCTGCACGATGTCACCGTGCTGCACACCATGGCCCAGCAGATGTCCTATCAGGCGACACACGATGCGCTCACGGGTCTCATCAATCGCATGGAATTCGAGAACCGCCTGTCTGCCCTGATTGAGGATGCGCGCCGCTTCGACCACCGGCATGTCATGTGTTATCTGGACCTCGACGACTTCAAGGTGGTGAACGATACCAGCGGCCATGGGGCAGGTGATCGCATGTTGCAGGAACTCTCGCTCCGGCTCGAGGCCCGCCTGCGGGAAGAAGATACCCTGGCCCGTCTTGGTGGCGACGAGTTCGGGGTGTTGTTGCCGAACACATCATTGTCATGGGCGCGAAGTATGGCCGAACAGCTGCGCCAGACGGTGCGTGAGTATCATCTGCAATGGGAGAACCAGATCCATCAGGTTGGCGTCTCCATCGGAATGGTTCCCATCGATGCTCGCAGCGGCGAGCCCAGCGACATTCTCGGCGCGGCCGACTCGGCCTGTTACGTGGCCAAGGATCGTGGTCGTAACCGGGTTCATGTATACGAGTCGGACGACGTCGAACTGGCCCGTCATCATGGCAGCATGCGCTGGCTGCAGAAGATTCGTCAGGCCCTGTCACAGAACCGGTTCCGACTCTATTCCCAGATCATCGCCGAAGCCGGAACCTCGACCGGGAACCCCCGGCATGCGGAAATCCTGCTGCGCATGGTCAGCGAAGAAGGCGAGTTGATCGCGCCTGGCCAGTTCATTCCCGCGGCCGAGCGCTACTACCTGATGAACGAAATCGATCACTGGGTGATTCGGCATGCGCTGGCCGCATTGCGATCTGCCAATCATCACGGTGAAACGGGGTCGTTGCGGGTATCCATCAATCTCTCCGGTCAGTCGCTCTCGGATCCCCGGTTTCTCAATTTTCTGGTGGGTGAACTGAGCGAATCGGGCCTTCCGCCCTCGTGGTTCTGTTTCGAAATCACGGAAACCGCCGCCGTGGCCAACATTGCACAGGCGCAACGTTTCATCCAGGTCCTGCGTGGCATGGGCTGTACGTTTGCGCTCGACGATTTTGGCAGCGGTCTGAGCTCGTTTGCCTATCTCAAGCGCCTGCCGGTGGACTATCTGAAGATCGATGGCAGTTTCGTGCGCAACATCGTCCATGACGAGACCGATTACGCCATGGTCAAGTCGATTCAGCAGATCGGCAACGTGATGGCCATTCGCACCGTGGCCGAGTTTGTTGAGAACATGGCCATCGCCGAACGTCTGCAGGAACTGGGTGTGGACTATCTGCAGGGCTATGCCCTGGGCAAGCCGCGCCCGCTTGGCGAATTCCTTGCCGGTGAAGCCGAGACGTTGTGATTCCCGAACCTCGAAGCGTATGTGCCTTTGGTGGTCGACGTAGGAGCGGCGCCCTCGCCGCGCTGATTCGGTAGCTGGGGACGAGTAGCGGGTAGCCGGGAAAGTCTGGCCCTGCTTTTACTCGCGATTGATCAAATGCAGGAGCGGCGCACAGCCGCGCTGGAACAGCGGTTTGTAACTGATGGCGGAAAGCGGGTAAATACGTGGTTCTCTCTCGTTCATCGCGGCTGTGCGCCGCTCCTACAGTGTAAGTTCATGCTGATGATGTACTTTTGGATGGCATGTGTGCAATGTTCCATGCCACCTGCCGGCTGCTCAATCACAACGCCCACTCACGCCCAGCCGGCGGGCAATCCAGGCGTCCAGGCTCAGTTTGCCCGGGCCGCTGAACAGCAGCGGCAGGAACATGACGATATAGATCAGGGGCAACTTGTAGCCGTTGCTGCAAACGTTATAGCCGTTGCCCGCATGCACGCTGTACCAGGCCACCAGGGTGAGGATGATCAAAGAAAAGCTGAAAAAGCGGGTGCCCAGGCCAAGGATCAGGCCAATGGCACCCAGCAGCTCGAACCAAGTGGAGATGAACCAGCTGATGTCGGCCGGGATCAGGTTGAAGGGGAAGGGAAAGGCATCCTGAATCTGGCCGAACCAGTTTGCGCCATTGAGTTTCTGTAATCCGGCTTCCCAGAATTCCCAGGCCAGCAGCAGACGCAAGCCGAGCTGTGGCAGGAAACCGCCAATCCAGTCGAGGCCGCAAATCAGGCGTTGCGAAAGGGTGACGAGTTTCTCCATGACCGTTTCTCCTTCGGTTCGGTTTTTTTGAAAGGGTTCACTCGACAGCGGCCGGCCGGGTACCGAGCACGATGTCGCGCTGACGCAGTCCGCCCAGCGTCTCGAGACCGAAAGCCACGATCCGGTCCGGCTGCGGATGGCCGATTTCTGCGGCGATATGCTCGAGAATGCGACGCCCGCTGCGGGGAACCGGATTTTGCAGCAGTTCCACCAGTCGGGCGGTGATCGGGTTGATGGCCAGAAAACCGGTGTCGTCGTCACGATCGCGATAGACGATCAGGCAGGTCGGTTCCGGCGGTGCTTCCCGTGGACAGTTGTCGGGCGTGATCCGGTGAACCGGATAGCGATAGACCAGCAACCGGGCCAGCGGCGAGAGGACGGGTGCGTCGGCGAGCAGATCACCCTCCGTATCGATGCCTTCCGTGGGGATTTCGTCATCCGACAGGGCTACGGCCAGTTCCATCCATTCGAAGTGGGCGAGCTCGACGAGAAACGGCAGGCGTTCGGCATGTGGACGGGCCTGTTCCAGCCAGGCGACGAACTCGCGGGGCATTTGCGGAAACAGTGGCGTGCGGGCCTTGTGTTCGGCGAAATAGGCGCGGATCAGGGCGTGCCACTCGACCTCGTCGAACAGGGCGCGCAGCAGCGGGAAGCTGTCGGCCATGAAGCTTTCCACGTTGTGGTAGAACAGTTCCCGGTAGATGGCCATGCGCCGGTCTTCCACGTCGGCCGGAGCCGGATGTCGTTCCGGGTCCCGCAGGTGGGCGGTGAAGATCTTCTGTACCTGCTGGAAGGTTGCCGTATCAGCCATGGCGCAACTCGGGCACGCAAGCCCGGTCCTGCAGACGGCGGATCACGGCCAGTTCCTCGAGCAGTTCGGTCAGGGGCGGGATGTTGAAATCGCGCTCCAGCAGGGTGGGCAGGGGGCCGAATCGTTCGTAGGTGCGGGACAGCAGATCCCACACCGGATCGATTACCGGCGCGCCATGACTGTCGATGACAAGATCCGCCGCCTCGCGATAGTGGCCGGCGACATGCAGGTAGGCGATGCGCTCGGCGGGCATGGCAGCGATGAACGCACAGGCATCGTAGCCGTGATTGATGCTGTTCACATAGACATTGTTGACATCAAGCAGCAGCGGACAGTCGGCTTCCTCGAGCACGGCGAGTACGAAGGCCTGTTCGCTCATGGCCTGACCGGGGGCAGCGTAATAGGAAATGTTTTCCATCGCCACGGGTCGTTCGAGCACGTCCTGTACCCGGCGCAGGCGTTCGGCCACGTAGTGAACGGCTTCCTCGGTAAAGGGAATGGGCATCAGGTCGTACAGATGTCCCGTGTCACTGCAGTAGCTGAGATGTTCGGAATACACGGCAATGCCGTGTTGATCGAGAAAGACCTTCAGGCGTTTGAGGAAGGCTTCATCGAGGGGTGCCGGACTGCCGATGGACAGGGACAGACCATGGGCAATGAAGGGATGGCGTTCGGTAAGGGCGCGAAACTGCCGGCCCTGGCGGCCGCCAATTCCGATCCAGTTTTCCGGTGCGACTTCAAGAAAATCGATGGGCGCATTGGGGTTGCCGGACAGCGCGCCCATGAGTTCGCGACGCAGACCGAGGCCGGCACCCGAAGGTGCCGGCGTTGTTGGGCTGGAGGCCGTCATCAGGCATCACTTCTTCATGCCAGCGCCGCATTTGCCTTCGCCGCACTTGCCGTCCTTCATTTTCATTTCCTTGGACTTCTTCATGCCGGCGCCACACTTGCCCTCGCCGCACTTGCCGTCCTTCATGCCCTTGGAATCCTTCATGCCGCCGCACTTGCCATCCTTCATGGGCTTGTCGGACTTCATGCCGGCGCCGCACTTGCCTTCGCCACACTTGCCGTCCTTCATGCCGGCCAGCTGCACATTGCCCGGTGCGACATCGGTCAAGCTGAAGGGATTACCGGACTCGGCAGAGACGGTGCTGGCGGCCATGCCCAGTGTGAAGGCGGTGCCGATGGCGAGGGTCAGGCTGGTTTTTGATTTCATTTTGGTTATCTCCGTTTCTGGTTGCGATGATTACCCGACGGGTCGGGCTGGTGTGATGATATACGCGCGGATTGCCGTTGCAGATTCACGCGCATACCGGAAATTTTCCCACTCATCTCACCTGTGAAAGGCGATCGGGTTCAAAGTTCAATCCAGCGCCCGCGAAACACGATTTCGCCCCGGGGTTGGGGTGGCGGACGGGGACCCTGTTCGATGCTCACGGCCACCGTGGCGCGCATGGGATCGCGCCTGTCCATGGATGGCAGGGACATCACCCGTTCGCCCGGATCGTCCGAGAGCACGCCGACCGGCTGCACGTGGCCGTCGGGCCATTCGAACCATAACACGCAAACCTTGTTCTCCGGCATGGCCATGGATTTCAAGGTTTTGATTTTCAAGCGTTTCTCGTTGCTGGCCTGCACCACCCAGATCGGCTGGGCATGTTCGTCGGTGACCACCAGCAGATGCTGCGGCTGCAGTAACTGCCGGTAGAGCAGGATGCTGACAAGGGCCACCACCACGGTGGCGGCCGTGGCGAGCAGGGTCAAACGCCGCCAGCGACGGGGAGCGGCTGCGCCCAGGTGAGCTTCGATGCCGCCCCAGACTTCGGCCGGGGGGGTTACGGGCGCCAGTTCCTCGTCCAGCGGTTCCAGGCGGGCCTGCCAGGCGGCCACCCGATCGGCCAGCTCCGGGATTTCGGCCAGCAGATGCTCGAAGCGCTGTCGGGCCCTCCCGTGCAGGGTTCCCAGCACGTATTCACTGGCCAGGCGTTCCTGCAGTTCGGGTTGTCGATATCTCATTGCAGACATTGGCGCAGTTTTTCCAGTCCCCGTCGGATCCAGGTCTTCACGGTGCCCAGCGGCAGGGCCAGGCGCGCCGCCAGTTCCGGGTGGGTGAGGCCTTCGTGATAGGCCAGTACCAGACATTCGCGCTGGCGGTCGTCCAGGATTCGGAGGCATTTTTCCAGGGCCATGCGATCGACCGGATCCACCTCCGGCCACGATGGCAGCGTATCGGGTTCGACCGCCTCGCCATGGTGTTCGTGCCGGCGGCGCAGCATGTCCAGTGCCCGATGGCGGACGATGACACTCAGCCAGGTCATGACCGCGGCCTTGCCGCCGTCGTAGGCAGCCGTCTGCTGCCAGATCTTCAGATAGGTGTCCTGCAGGCAATCCTGGGCGCGGCTTTCGTCCTTCAATATACGCAGGGCGACGGCATACAGATTCGGGCTGGTGAGGCGATAGAGGCGGGCGAAGGCTTCCCGGTCCCCGGTGGCAATATCGGACAGCAGACGGGTCAGAACCCGGTTGCGGTGCGCGGTGTTGGTCATCCGACATCCGCCAGTCGTTGCAGGCAGGTCAGATAGGCCTGTTCGTCCGGTGGTCGGCCCTGGCGCTGGCTCTGCCAGAGGGCTTCGGCCAGACAGTCCATCATCCGGTGTTCGGCTTCATGGGCGTCGCCGAGCCGGCGGACCAGGCGGGCGTGAACCTCGGTGATCCCGGCCGGGCGGCCGGTGGCCAGCTGTTCGTGCAGGGCCAGGTGCATGGCCATGTGCAGGAACGGGTTGGTTTCGCCGTTCTCCGGCAGGTAGTCCCTGTCCCGTTGTGCCTCATCGGCCAGCAGGGCGTGGTATTCGGGATGCTGCGCGACGATGTCGGCGATCTGCATCTCCAGGGGCTCGAGCGGGCGCCCGTCCAGCCGGCCTTGCCAGGCCTGATAGAAGAGTTGACGGAGCTGGCTGCGATCGTTGCTGAACATGCGCGGTTCCGGAGGCCGCCGGGGGCGGGATGCAGGCAGTGTACTGAGGGGGCCGAAGCGGGGTCAATCGAGATTCTTGTCCTCGTATTCGCACAAATCCTCGATGATGCAGGAACCGCAGCGGGGCTTGCGGGCAGTGCAGGTGTAGCGGCCGTGGAGGATCAGCCAGTGGTGGGCGTCCTTGCGGTAGCGCGGAGGAACCACCTGCATGAGTTTCTTCTCCACTTCCAGTACCGTCTTGCCGGAGGCGATGCCGGTGCGGTTGGCGACCCGGAAGATGTGGGTGTCCACGGCGATGGTGGGATGGCCGAAGGCGGTGTTGAGGACCACGTTGGCCGTCTTGCGCCCGACGCCGGGCAGGCTCTCGAGGGCCTTGCGATCTTCGGGAACCCGGCCATCGTACTTTTCCACCAGGATGCGGCAGGTCTTGATGATGTTTTTGGCCTTGGTGTTGTACAGGCCGATGGTCTGGATGTACTTCTTCAGGCCCCGTTCGCCGAGGGCGAGAATGGCTTCTGGCGTGTTGGCCACCTTGAACAGCTCCGCCGTGGCCTTGTTCACACTCTTGTCGGTGGCCTGGGCCGAGAGGATCACGGCGATCAGCAGCTCGAAGGGAGTGTGATAGACCAGTTCGGTGGTCGGCTGCGGATTGTTGCGTTTCAGGCGGCGGAAGATTTCCGCGATTTTCTTCTTGTCCATGCGGCCGGTGTCATGCAGTGGCGGTGCTGCCCTGGGCGGGCACGGCGTCGGCCTTGCGCGCCTGACGGCGGTCGATGACGTTCTTCAGGGCGATGATGAGGCCGAGGCCCAGGAAGGCGCCCGGCGGCAGGATAGCCAGCAGGTAGCCGCGATAGTCTTCCCACAGCGTCACGGTCATGGCCTTGCCCATGTCGCCGAACAGCAACTCGGCGTGGGCCAGCAGGGTGCCGAAGCCCAGCGATTCGCGCATCGCGCCAAGGACCACCAGGACCGCGGTGAAGCCCAGACCCATGAACAGGCCATCGGTGAGCGAGGGCAGGACCGGATTCTTGGAGGCAAAGGCTTCGGCGCGGGCGATGATGCTGCAGTTGGTAACGATCAGTGGAATGAAGATACCCAGGATCAGATACAGCTCATGAAACCAGGCATTCATGACCAGTTCGATGACGGTGACGATGGAGGCGATGATCAGCACGAATACCGGTATGCGGATCTCCGGGCGCACCCAGGCGCGTATCAGGGACACGGTGCCATTGGAGGCCAGCAGGGTGAAGGTGGTCGCCAGCCCCAGGCCGA
>Ga0256832_1000471_pt1 | contig 26007 bp, 28 predicted proteins | sample 134614metaG_FD_190534 | JGI IMG/M metagenome (GOLD analysis project Ga0256832, IMG submission 190534) | Hydrothermal vent microbial communities from Lau Basin, Pacific Ocean - 134-614 | ecosystem: Environmental > Aquatic > Marine > Hydrothermal vents | place: Pacific Ocean: Lau Basin | collected... | reverse complement strand
ACTGAAGCTCTCGGGCATGCGCGAAGCCCCGGTGCAGCTTGCCGTGTTCTGCGATGAGGAAACGCCCAAGGGCGCCGGGCTCGGCGCGGCCACGATGCCCGAGATGCGCCGCTATTCGGTGGTGGCGGCGATCACCCAGTTCTGGCTGAAGGCGCGCAGTGAGGGGCTCGGCGTGGGCTGGGTCTCGATCCTCGATCCCGCCCGCCTCGCAGCCGATCTTGATGTGCCGGAAAGCTGGCGGCTGGTGGCCTATCTCTGTATCGGCTGGCCCGAGGCGACGGGCGAAACCCCCGAGCTCGAGCGCCTCGGCTGGGAGCGGCGAGCGGCAGGTATCGAGATCGAGGAGCGATAGGACAGCATGGCGGATCGGAGCGATGAAGAGAGGCTTATCTGCGTCGGCGCCATCGCCGGGGCCTATGGGGTGCGCGGCGAAGTGCGCCTCAAGAGCTTCTGCGCAACCCCGGAGGATATCGCGAATTACAGCCCGCTCCTCGATGAAACCGGGCAGCGCGATTTCCGCCTCACGATCACCCGCCCGATCAAGAACGGCTTTGCCGCCCGCATCGAGGGCATCCGCACGAAGGAAGAGGCCGACGCCCTGCGCGGCACCAGCCTCCATGCCACGCGCGCGGCTCTCCCGAGCCTGCCGGACGACGAATTCTACCATGCCGATCTGATCGGCCTCGAGGTGTTCGATACCGGCGGCCGGCCGCTCGGGCATATCATCGCCGTGCCCAACCACGGCGCGGGCGATCTCCTGGAGATCCGCCCGCCCGCCGGGGGCGATACGATCCTGCTGCCATTCACTCGCGCGGCTGTTCCCACCGTGGATCTGGCTGCCGGGCGGGTGATCGCCGATCCGCCGGAAGGGATCGTGAAAGATGGCTGATGCGAAGAAACCGGCCCGCTCCCACGGCCGCAAGACGATCAGCGCCAGCCTGAAGCCGCGCGATCTGATGAGCGAGCCAAAGCGCCTCAAGGGGGCGTGGTGTGCGCGCGTGATCACCCTTTTCCCTGAAGCCTTCCCCGGTGTGCTTGGCCTTTCGCTCACCGGCAAGGCGCTCGAGATGGGGCTGTGGCAGCTCGAAACCATCCCGCTGCGCAAGTTCGGCATCGGCCGGCACCTCAATGTGGACGACACCCCCGCCGGCGGCGGCGCCGGCATGGTGATGCGCGCCGATGTGCTGGGCGAGGCGATCGACGAGGCCATGCGCGGCACGCCCGAAGATCGGGAGAAATGGCCGATCATCTATCTTTCACCGCGCGGCAAACGCTTCGATCAGAAGATGGCCGAGCGGTTCTCCCGCGCACAGGGCATCACTCTCCTGTGCGGCCGCTTCGAGGGTGTGGACGAGCGCGTGCTCGAGGAATACGCGATCGAGGAGGTGAGCCTCGGGGATTTCGTGCTGACGGGCGGAGAGATTGCCGCTCAGGCCTTGATTGATGCGAGCGTGCGGCTTATACCGCGCGTGATTGGGAATCAGGCATCAACCGAGGAGGAATCCTTCTCGGATTTTTTGCTTGAACATCCTCAATACACGAAGCCGAGCGTCTGGCGTGGCCGTGCGATCCCCGAAGTGCTTCTCTCGGGCCATCACGCGAACATCTCCCGCTGGCGCAAGGAAATGGCCGAAAGGCTGACAAGGGAAAGACGACCTGATCTCTGGCGGGCTTATCGTACGCATCACGATGGGGACCCGGAAGAAGACCAAGAGCTCTGAGGGCGCGAGCAACCTTCGCGGATCAAACCGCGAGCATGAAAAGGATGAAGGCGATGGACCTGATCGCAGAACTCGAAGCCGAGCAGATCAAGAAGCTTGGCAAGGAAATCCCCGATTTCAAGGCGGGTGACACCATCCGCGTTGGCTACAAGGTGACGGAAGGCAGCCGCACGCGGGTGCAGAATTACGAAGGCGTCTGCATCGCGCGCAAGGGGGGCGACGGCATCGATGCTTCCTTCACGGTGCGCAAGATTTCCTTCGGCGAGGGCGTGGAGCGCGTGTTCCCCCTCTATTCCACCAATATCGAGAGCATCACCGTGGTGCGCCGCGGCCGTGTGCGCCGCTCGAAGCTCTACTATCTGCGCTCGCGCCGCGGCAAGGCGGCCCGGATCGCGGAAGATACCCACTACAAGCCCAAGAAGGCCAAAGCGGCCGAGGCCGAGGCGTAAGGAGCCGGGACCATGAAAAAAGACATCCACCCCGATTACCACATGATCAAGGTCAAGCTGACCAACGGCACAATCATCGAGATGCGTTCGACCTACGGCAAGGAAGGCGACGTGCTGGCGCTTGACATTGATCCTACCGTGCACCCCGCCTGGACGGGCGGCGGCACCCGCCTCACCGACGCCGGCGGCCGGGTTTCGAAATTCAAGAAGAAATACGAGGGCCTCGGCTTCTGAGCCTGATCCCTTTCCGAAAGAGGAACCGCCGCCCGCAACCCGCCGGGCGGCGTTTTCATTTCCATCCTTTGGGATGGCACAGAGGCCCTTCCGGTGTCTGTTCGATTTCCCAGGCACCGGGGCCGCAGGGGCCGTCTGTCGGCGGGATCGGCGGTTCGGGCGGCACGCAGGCGGCCAGGGCCAGGAGGGCGGCAATCGGTGAAAGCGCTGCCATCTTCATTGAATATCCTCTCTTGCACAAATGCCGCTTTGCGGCCTCGCAGGGCCAATCCCCGCTTCCAATGGCTCATCCTACCACATATAGTGGCGCAAACCCATTCGGGCTCATGGATCAGGATAACGGGGTTATCGCGTGGCACATATAATCGTTGTCGGAAACGAGAAGGGCGGATCGGGAAAATCCACCACATCCATGCATGTCGCGACCGCTCTGGCGCGCATGGGCCACAAGGTGGGCGCGCTCGATCTCGATCTCAGGCAAAGAAGCTTCGGGCGCTATGTGGAAAACCGAAGGGCCTATTGCGAGAAGCACGGGATCGATCTTGCCACACCCGATTATATTGATCTGCCGCAGATCGACAAATCCCACCTCAAACCCGGCGAGAACATCTACGATCACCGCCTTTCGGCCGCTGTCGCGAAGCTCGAGCCCGAAAGCGATTTCATCCTGATTGATTGCCCCGGTTCCCACACCCGCCTCAGCCAGGTGGCCCATTCGCTGGCCGATACGCTGATCACGCCGCTGAATGACAGCTTCGTGGATTTCGATCTGCTGGCGCATATAGATCCCGATACGGGCGAGGTGCTCGGCCCCTCCGTCTATTCCGAAATGGTCTGGAACGCCCGCCAACTGCGGGCCCAGGCCGGGCTGCCGCCCATCGATTGGGTGCTGGTGCGCAACCGCGTGCCACCCCAGCGAATGCACAACAAGGAAAAGATGGAAGCCGCGCTTTCCAAGCTCTCGCGCCGGATCGGCTTTCGCGTGGCGCCCGGCTTTTCCGAGCGGGTGATCTTCCGCGAGCTCTTCCCCCGCGGGCTTACGCTTCTCGATCTGCGCGATATCGGCGTGAAACGGCTCAACATCTCGAACGTGGCGGCGCGGCAGGAATTGCGCGATCTGATCGGCGCGCTCAATCTGCCCGGCGTCACAGTCGATTTCTGATTTTCGCCCGCTCCCCCTGTTCCCGCAGGCCTTGCGCACCTATGTTCAGGGCAACCGGAAAACAGAGGTGAAACGATGGACGAACTTTCGATCGAACCGGATTACGTGAAGCGGCTGGTGTGGAAGGTGCGCACCTTCATGGCCGATGAAGCCCCCGTGATCGAGGATCCGGGCGACAATCCCACCGATGATCCCCTTCCCACCACCCTTCAGGAAGGCTGCGATGATCCCTCGCGTGAAGAGGTGATCGAGGAAATCGACGGCCTCGGCCCCGAAAAGCAGGCCGAACTGGTGGCGCTGATGTGGCTCGGGCGGGATGACGATGCCGGCCCCGAGGATTGGTGCGAGCTTCTGCGCCTCGCCCGCGAGCGCCAGGAAGTATCGACCGCGCGCTACCTGCTCGATCACCCGCTTGTGGGGGATTATTGGGCCATCGGGCTTGAAAAGCTCGGCTATGGCACACTCTACGAGGAGTGATCGCTCGCGGCGGTAGCAGGGGTGCCGGTGAGAGGGCTCAGTTGCCCTCGCCGGCGCCGCCGCCAACACCCTTGAGGTTGCCAGGATCGAACACGCTGCCGAATGGAGGGGCGGGCTTTTCGCCCCCGTTTTCATCCGCCTTTTCGGAGGGCGCTTCCCCGCTTTCGCCATCCGCGCCGGCCCCCGCCTGATTGGCCAGATTGCCGGGATCGAAAACGCTGCCGAAGGGGGAGGGCTTTGCGGCAGGCGCGGCATTCGATCCCTGATCGGGTGCCGCCCCGGTGCCGGATTGCCCCTCGAGATTGCCCGGATCGAACACGCTGCCAAAGGGCACCTTGCCACCGGCCGGCTTGCCCGTGCTCGCGCCCTCTGCGGGCGCTGGCTTGCCGGATGGGGTAAAGATATCGGGCCCCTTCATCTGTTGCTGCATGCGCTGCTGCGCGCGCCGGCGCAGGAGCTCTTCGCGCCGCTTGGCCGCCTCGGCCTGCTTGGCCGCACGCACCTCGGCCTTGCACTGATCGGGGCTATAGACGCGCGCCGTCCAGAACAGCGTGATCACCACGAAGGAAAACAGCACCAGCGCACCGGCCGCCCAATTGCCACGCAGAAAGCCCGGCAGGATGGATCTGCCCTGCGCCACGGCCTCGCCATTGCGTTCGGCCTCGGCCTTGATCCTGCCCCGCCGCCAGGCCTCAGTGGCCAGCGCGCCGAAAACGGTCAGCGAAACGATGATGAAGGCAAGCGCGGAGATGGAAGGGTTGATCCCGTAGCGCACCTTCTGCGCCAGCTCGATGGTGAGGGTCGGGTAGCGCCCGAAGGTGAAGGTGGTGGTGTTGTAGTTCTCGAAGCTCGCCAGAAAGGCCAGCACGGCGGCCGAGGCGATCGCGGGGCGCATGAAGGGCAGCAGGATCTTCCTGAATGCCTGCACATGGGTTGCGCCGAGATCGAGCGCCGCTTCCGTCAGCCCCGGATCGTAGCGCTGAAGCCGCGCCACGAAAACCAGCATCGTATAGGAGGCGATGAAGGTGGACTGGCCGAGAATGGTGAGGAAGATGCCGTTATGAAAAAGGCCATCCGTCGCCGGGCCGAGAATGCGGCTCAGGCGATCCCAGAACACAACCGTTGAAATGCCGAGCACAACGCCCGGGATCAGGATCGGGGCGATGATGATCGTGTAATAGGTGGAGCGCCAGCGCGGCCAGATCTGCGTGAGGATGAGCGAGGCGGCAAGCCCCATCGCCACCGAAAGCACCACCGTACCAAGCCCGATGATCACGCTGTTGAGGATCGCGCGCAGGATGCGCTCGTCATTCGCGAGAACCTGAAACCATTCGAAGGAAAAGCAATCCCAGGGGATGATGGTGGGAAACGGGTTGGAGTTGAAGGCCGTCATGCTCATGATCACGAGCGGGCCGAGGAGATAGGTGAAGAAGATCACCAGATAGAGGCCGAGCGCGATCCGCGAGAGCAGGATATTCGATCTCATTTGCCGATATCCCCCATGTTCACCTTGAAGATCTTCATGAAGGTCAGCACGATCGTGATCGAGGCCACCAGCAGCACGATCGCATAGGCCGCGCCCTGCTGCCAGTTAAGCGAGCCGTTGAACCACTGATAGACAAGCTGGGTGAACCAAAGGCTGCTCGGCCCGCCGAGGATCTGCGGCGCGGCCAGGGCGCCCGCGGAGAGCATGAACACCATCGTCATCCCCGAGGTGATGCCGGGCTTGGCGTGAGGGATCACGATGCGCCGGTGGATGCGGATCCAGCTTGCGCCCATGTCGCGCGCCGCCTCGATCTGGTTGCGGTCAAGGCTTTCGATGGCGTTATACATGGGAAACAGCATCAGCAGGATATAGGCATAGCCAAGGCCCGCGTAGAGCGCCACATCGGCACGGATGAAATCGATCGGCTGATCGATGAGGCCGAGCTTCATCATCGCCGCATTGAGAATGCCGCCATCGGCGAAAACGATCTTCAGCGCGAATGCCCGCAGGATCTCGTTGATCCAGTAGGGGATGATCAGAAGCACCACCAGAAGGCGCACGAAGCCCGAGCCGCGCGATTGGCCGAGATAGTAGGCCAGCGGATAGCACAGGATGAGATCGGCCACGGTAACGGCCATGGCGGCGATGATCGTGCGCAGGAACACCATGAGATCGACGGTATTATAAGTGCCCTCGCCCCCGCCCGCGCCATAGATCAGATGGCGGTAATTGGCGAGCGTATAGACATCCTTCGGCCCGCCCTGCTCAGACGGCGGGAGATTGTAGCGGAAGGAATAATCCAGCATCGAAAGCTGCGGCAGCAGGATGAGCACGATGATCCAGAACGCCACCAGCCCCAGCATGACGGAGCCCAGCAGCCGGCCGTTGGTACGGAAAAAATCCGAGAACAATTCGGTCGCGAGGACACCACAAATAACAGCAACCCAAAGTATTATCAGCCCTACAATCAACGAGCTTGCAGCAGAAAAACCATCAGAAACCAATGTATCGAAAAGGACCAATACAATAATTACGATAGGTATTATCGATATCAGGAGGGTCGAGATACTCAGCTTTTCAGCTTTCGAAGCTACTGTTTTCCCCATAGCGCTCCCCCTACTCCGCCGCCAGCTCGCCGGCGGGCATCACCACCGCATTGCGCAGTTCATATTTCAGGGTGAGATCCTCGCCCTTCGAGGCGATCCGATCCTGCCCCACATTGGGGAGCGACATCTTGATCCGCTTGCCGCCGTCCCCTTCAAGGAATACGCTGTAGGAATTGCCCTCGAATTCCTCGTTCACCACCTTCGCGGTGAGGCTCGTCTTTTCATGCGCGCCGGCGTCATCCACCAGCGAAAGCGCCTCGGGGCGGATGAACATCATCGCCTCATCCCCCGGTTTCAGCACCCCGCGCGCCGCGGGCGTGATCTGGGCCAGGAGATCGCCGGAGCGATTGGTGCGGATCAGCGCCTCGGTGCCGTTCACCTCGAGGATCCTGCCGCGAAACACGTTGTTTTCGCCCACGAAGGAGGCCACGAAAGGCGTGGCCGGCAGATCATAGACATCATGCCCCGTGCCGATCTGCTCAATCACCCCGGCGCGCATCACCGCCACGTTGTCTGACATCGTGAGCGCCTCGCCCTGATCGTGGGTGATGTAGATGAAGGTGATGCCCACCCGCTGCTGAATCTCGCGCAGTTCGGTGCGCATGTGCTGGCGCAGCTTCAGATCAAGCGCCGAGAGGGGCTCGTCGAGTAAAAGCACATCGGGCTCGGCGCAAAGCGCGCGCGCGATTGCCACGCGCTGCTTCTGCCCGCCCGAAAGCTCGCTCGGCAGCTTGTCGCCCTGGCCTTCCAGCGCGATCATCTCGAGAAGCTCATCGGCGCGCTTGCGCCGCTCGGCGCTGCTCGCCCCCTTCACCTCCATCGAGAAGGTGATGTTTTCCCAGATCTTCATCAGCGGAAACAGGGCGAGATTCTGGAAGATCAGCGCCGTTGGGCGCTTGTTGGGGCCGATCCCGGCCATGTCATTGCCGCCGATCAGCACCCGGCCCTCGCTGGGCTGGAGAAAGCCGGATATGGCGCGCAGGATGGTCGTTTTCCCGCAACCCGAAGGGCCGAGGAAGGAAAAGAAATCGCCGCCGTTGATATTCACGTTCGCATCGCGAACCGCAACGAAATCGCCAAACCGGATCCAGAGATTCTCCAGATCGACTCCGACACCACCAGCCATCGGCCTCCCCCCGCCGTCAGCCGCACCGGGGCATTTCCCTGCGCAGGCCGCATCGGCATCTGTCATTCATATGATTAGAACAGGCCGGCCACCCAGAGCGGGCAGCCGGCCATTTTCAAGCGCTCAGGCGCTCTTGAACTTGTTCACGTATTCCGTGCGCAGATCCGCATACCAAGGCGGCTCGGCCGGCCAGGGATTGAGATTGGCCAGCGCATCGCCCGGATAGGCTTCGGCGAAGTTCTTCTTGTAGGTTTCGCTGGCGAACTTGTCGGCCCCGAGGATCGGCGAGTTGTAGCCGTGCTTGTCGATCGCCTTGCCGGCCACTTCCGGGCGGTAGGCATATTCGACCAGCGCATAGGCCTCGTCGATGTTCTTCGCGCCGATCGGCATTGCCAGGCCGTCCACCCAGGCCATCGCGCCTTCGCGCGGCGCCTGGTAGGTCACCGGCTCGCCGGCGGTTTTCAGCGCCAGGGGCGGGCCATCCCATGTCTGACCGACAACGACGCCGCCATTGAGGAGACCCTGCTTCTGACTGTCGGCATCGTTCCACAGGAGCTTGAGGTTGCCTTTGCGGGCGATGCACCAATCGGTGATCTTGCCCCAGGTCTTGCGGAAGTTGTCCTCGTTCTCATAGGCCGCCCAGACGGAACCCGGCTCGAGTTCGCCGATCGTCTCCATGTAGAGGCCTGCGGTGAGCATGCCGGAATGGGGGCGGATCATCGTCTTGCCGGCGTTTTCGTCAGCCCAGATTTCCCCGTAGCTCGGCACGCCGTCCGGTGCGGAAGGCGCCCAGAGATCGGTGCGCCAGGCCATGCCTTCGGTGCCCCAGATATGCGGAATCCAGGTGGAACCCTTGCCGAAATCCCAGGCATCGGGGCCGATCTTGGCCATTGCCGGGTTGGCGCGGTCAATCGGCACGCGGCTCATGTCCCACGGCTGGAGAAGGCCCAGAGGCGCCCACTGGAGGTTGCGGTTGTTGGTCGGACCGATGACATCGAAGCCGGAACCATTGGAGGCCTTCATCTTGTTGATGATTTCCTCGTTGGAACCGACACCGACGTAATTGACCTTGATGCCGGTTTCATTGGTGAAGCCGGCGAGCATGTCCTCCGGCCAGTAATCCGACCAATCGAGAAGATCGACCTCCCCTGAAGATGCCAGTGCTTTCGACACAAGTGCCGGGGAGGCAAGTGCGGCAGCACCAACAGCCGAACCGCCCTTGAGGACCGAGCGCCGGCTTATTTTTCTGTTGTTGTCTTTCATGGTTCCCCCATCAGGATTGCGGTGTTTCATACACCATTCATGTTTTACATCATGTCACTTCGTGCATCATGCTTGCATATCAGTTCACGCGCCATGACAGCACGGATACCGAATAACCTACATACTTGAATCTTTTGCGACAAAACGCAATTCAAGATTTTAACTGGTGTTCAAGTTTATTACACCGCCGGCATTCTTCCTCCATCACGCGAATCCTTATCCAGTTCAATCGCGCTGTGGCCTTCTCCATGCGATTGCCCCTTGCCTCGACGAATGGCCGGGAATACCCTTTCGGCAAGAAGGAATGGGAATGCTTTTCTACAGCCAACTGCTGGAAATCGTTGCCTTGTCGCTCGAGGTTTCGCTCGTGGCGGTGATGCTTGCTGCGCTGATCGGCATTCCTCTTGGCGCGCTTCTCGCGATCGGCCGATTCCCGGGGCGCACCGCGCTGATTGTTCTGGTCAATGCTCTGATGGGTCTGCCGCCCGTGGTCGTCGGGCTCGGGCTTTACCTGCTGCTTTCCCGCTCCGGGCCGCTCGGCATCCTGCAGCTTCTCTATACGCCCACGGCAATGATCATCGCCCAGACGATCCTCGTTACCCCGATCATCGCCTCCTTTTCCCACCAGATCTTCGCCGATCTCCATCGTGAATATGATGAAATGCTGCGCGCCATGCGTGCCAGCCGCTGGCAGACGATCCTGACCCTGATCCGCGAGGCGCGCCACGCCCTCATCACCGCGATCCTCGCCGGGCTCGGCCGCGCGCTTTCCGAAATCGGCGCGGTGATGATCGTCGGCGGCAACATCAATCACGCCACCCGTGTGATGACCACGGCCATCGCGCTCGAAACCTCCAAGGGCAACCTCCGGCTCGCGGTATCGCTCGGCCTGATCCTTCTCGCCCTCTCCTTTGCCATCAATCTCGCGCTCCATTTCCTGCGCAGCCGGCTGGAAAGGGCCGCACATGCCTGAGAGCAATGTCCTCCCCCTGAAGCCGAAAGACTCGCAGAAAGCGGGGGCCGGCTTCCTGATCTCTGTCGATGCGCTCGGCTACAGGCGCGGCGGGCGCAGCCTTCTCGATGCGGTCAGTTTCGAACTCGGCCGTGATCCCGGCATCACCGTTCTCCTCGGGCCGAACGGCGCCGGCAAGAGCCTGCTTTTGCGCCTCATCGGCGGGCTGATAAGGCCCGACAGCGGCACGATCCGCTTTTCACCCGATTTCCGGGGGCCGATCGGGATGGTGTTCCAGAAGCCCGTGCTGCTGCGCCGGAGCGTGCGTGCCAATCTGCTGCACGCGCTCGCCATCGCCCGCATCCCGCGCCGCGAGCGCACCGGCATTCTGGCCCGCCTCCTCGTGGAAGCCGATCTCACCCATTGCGCCGAAAGCCCAGCCAGGGCGCTTTCGGGCGGCGAACAGCAACGCCTCGCCATGGCCCGCGCGCTGGTGGGGGATCCGGTGCTCCTGCTGCTTGACGAACCGACGGCAAGCCTCGACCCGGCCGCCACCGCCGCCTTCGAGGCGCTGGTGCGCAAGGTGGCGGGAGAGGGCGCGCGGATACTGCTTGTCACCCATGATCTTCATCAGGCCCGGCGCATCGCCGATGATGTTCTCTTTCTCCACAAGGGGCGGATCTGCGAGCATACCCCGGCCGCCACCTTTTTCCGCGCCCCCGCCTCCGGCGAAGCCGATGCCTATTGCAAGGGCACACTCCTGACCTGACCGAATGGAAGGATACCACCCCGCCATGCGCCTCCCTGCTCTGCCTGCCGCTCTGTTCGTTCTCCTGCTGCCTTTGGCGGCACTTGCCGGAAAAAACGAGATCATCCTCCAATCCACCACCTCCACCCAGAATTCCGGCCTCTATGAATATCTGCTGCCCCTCCTTGAAAGGGATACAGGGCTCAGGGTGAAGGTCGTGGCGGTGGGCACCGGGCAGGCGCTGAAGAATGCGCGCAACTGCGATGGCGATGTGGTGCTGGTGCATGCGCGCGACGCGGAAGAGAAATTCGTGGCCGATGAATACGGGCTGAAGCGAAATGACGTGATGTACAACGATTTCATCCTGATCGGCCCGGAAGATGACCCTGCGGGCGTGCGCGGGGCCCGCGACATCACCGAGGCCCTGCAAAGGATCGCCGCGGCGAAGGCGCCCTTTGCCTCGCGCGGGGATGACAGCGGCACGCACAGGAAGGAACTGCGGCTGTGGAAGGCCGCCGGGCTTGATCCGGGCGCGGCGCGCGAAGGCTGGTATCGCGAAACCGGCTCCGGCATGGGCGCCACGCTCAACATCGCCGCCGGCATGGGGGCCTATGCCCTCACCGACCGCGCCACCTGGATTTCCTTCGCCAACAAGGGCGGGCTGGCCATCCTCCATGAAGGCGATCCGGCCCTCTTCAATCAGTATGGGGTGATTGCCGTCAATCCCGCGCATTGCCCGGGGATGAACATCAAGGGCGCGGAAACCTTCATCACCTGGCTCTTGTCGGAAAAAGGCCAGAAGGCCATCGCAAGCTATCGCCTGAAGGGGCAGCAGCTGTTCTTTCCGAATGCGCATTCCGCCCTGCCGGGCAATGGCGGATGAAGCGTCGGTCAGCCGTTCCTGAGCACCAGGCTCCCGGTATGGGGATCAATGGCCTTGTAGGGAAGTTTCGCGGCCTTCCAGGCGCCAAACCCGCCATCCATATGCGCAATCCGCCTGAACCCCGATTTCGCGCAGAGCTCCGCCATGGCATGTGAGCGCTTGCCCGAGCCGCAGTGCAGCACGATCGGCTTGCCCTCCTGGCCGGGCAGATTGGCGGGATCGAAGATCGACATCGGAAAAAGCAGCGCCTGAGAAAGATGCTCGAAGGCATATTCCGCGGCCGTGCGCACATCGATCACCACGATCTCGTGGCTGCCGATCTTCTCATGCACTTCCTCGGGCGTGTAGATGGTGAATGCCGCTCCGGCGAGGGTCTCGGTTTTCATGGCGCATTCCTCCTTCAAGATGATGGCCTGCCGCCCTGCTCGCCAGATGCGCTCCCTCTTTCCGATATGGGGGCTGCCCGCTTCCTGAAGAAGAGGGGCGCTATTTTTTCGCGGCCGGTTTCCGGCGCGTGGCCGATCTGCCCTTCCCGGCCTTCTTCGCACCGGCAGCGCGCTTTCCCGCACCCTTCGGTTTCGCGCCCCTCCCGGGCGCCTTCAGCGGCGGCTGATCGGTAATCATGTTCGCCCCGATCAGATCGATCAGGCTTTCGATCTGCTTATCGAAGCCCGTGGCCTCGATATCGCGCCCCAGGGTCATTTCGCAGATGTTGCAGCTGGTGACGAAATGATCGGCGCCGGTTTCCTCCACCGCGCGCTTCTTCAATTCGAACGCCTTGAGGCGCAGCGGCCCGGCGCGTTCATTGGCCAGCACCCCGCCGCCGCCGCCACAGCAGAAGGCATCGAGCCCGTGCGGATCCATCTCGCGCAGTTCCATGCCAAGGGCACGCATCAGGATGCGCGGCTTCTCCTCGAGCCCGCCGCGGCGGATCTGCTGGCAGGGATCATGGAAGGTGGCGCTTTCGCCCACCGGCCTGCATTCGAGCTTTCCGTCCTCCACGGCATCCGCCAGCACCTCGACGATATGGCGGATCCTTATGTCATCCACCGGGGCGCCATACCATTTCGCCGCCTCCCAGCGCGTTGCCCCCCAGGCATGGCCGCATTCGGGCACGATCAGCATGGAAGCGCCGATCTCGCGCGCCTTGTCGATCAGGCGCACGGTGAGCGCCCCCTGAAGCTCCATGTTGCCGGAAAGATAGCCGAAGTTCGTGGCTTCGAAGGCATCCGAGCAGAATGTCCAGTCAAGCCCCAGATGGTGCAGCACCCGCGCCATGCTGGCCACGCCGAAATGGCGGTTTTCCAGCGCTTCGGGGGTGAGCGTCATCAGCACATCGGCCTTCGGCTTGTCGAGCGGCAGGGGAATGCCGTATTCCCTTTCGATCTCCTTGATCGTCTTCCTGAAATCCTCGGGGCTTCCGAAGGGGCTGTGCTGCTTCTCGGCATTGCGCACGATCCGCGCCAGACGATCGGGGAGCAGCCCGGCGGCATACATGCCCCGGCGCGCGTCCTTGACGAGCGAGGCGATATCGATCCCCATGGGGCAGGCCAACGTGCAGCGGCCGCACATGTTGCAGCTGTCGTAGATCAGCTCTTCCCATTCTTCGAGTTCCTCGATCGTCAGCTTCGGCTTGCGCCCGAGGAGGCCGTGAAGCCAGGAAAAGGGGCCGTGGGTGAGCGCATAGGCATCCTCGAAGGGCTTGATCTTGTGGATCGGGGTGTATTTCTCCTCCCCCGTCGCGAGGTAGAAATGGCAGGCTTCGGCGCAAAGCCCGCAGCGCACGCAGGCATTCATCCAGCTCTGCGCCTTGGGGCCGAATTCGGCAACGAAACCCGCCATGGCATTTTCCACCCGGACTTCATCGGGAAGATCGCGCTGCTTGTCGAAACTGCGGTGCTTTTCGGTGGTATCGCTCGTCATGGCCATGCCTCCTATGCCCTGGTGCCCCGCCGCCCGGCCATTGCGCCGGTGAAGCCGCGCGAGAAGGGCCAGGTGAATGTGTGCATCAGGCTCGAGAAGGGGAAATAGATCAGCCACAGCTCGACCAGCCCCAGATGCAGCCCGCGCAGGAATGCGCTCTGCTCGCCAAGCGCCATGCAGCCCGTCAGCATGACGATGAAGGTCAGCCCGGCGGCGACATGATCGTCCGGGCGCGAGATCAGCCGCACCACGGGATCGACGAAGCGGCGCACCCAGAGCGTGATGAGGCCGGCGAAGGCGAACTGGGCTGAGAGGATGAAGCCCCAGCGCGGGATCGGATCCCAAGGCAGGTTCACGATCTTCTCGCGTATGAATTCCACATGCGGCGCCGCGAACAGCAGGAGGACGAAAAGCCCGATATGGAAGCTGTATCCCGCGATGGTCACGAACCAGGCCTTGCCGTTGCCCAGCAGCCGCCGCCAGGGCAGGAAATGGCCGAGGATCGTGCGCAGCGCCCCCAGAAAGGGCGATCCGACCGGGCGGGCCTCGGCTTCGCGCCGCCCCGTGAACAGGATGACGATCAGGCGAAAGGCGGCAAAGACGACGAAGATACTCGCCGAAGCGATCCAGAGCGGCCCTTCGAGAAGCTCGAGCAGTGTCATGCGCCTTCCTCCGCCGTTTCCCGGGCCTGATCGCCGCTTTCAGCCTTTTCAAGCTCTTCCTCGAGCCAGCGATCATGATGCGCCCGCGCCCAGTTCTCGTCAACGTAACCATCCACCATGCCCTTGAGCGTGCCCCTGGTGCCGATCGTGCCGAGGTAGATGTGCCCGAGCGAAAACCCGATCATCACCAGCGCGGCGATGGCATGGATCAATTCGGAAAGGTGGATCGTGTTGCGGGTGGCAAGATAATCGGGGAAGAGCATGAGAAAGCCGGTTACGCTCAGCGCGCCGCCGGCGATGACGGCTGTCCAGAACCATGCCTTTTCCCCGAGGTTGTAGCGCCCCGCCGGCGCATGCCCGCCGAAGAAACCGCCCCCTTTCAGCAGCCATTTGATATCCACGAGCGAGGGGAAATTGCCGCGCAGGAAATGCACGAAAAGGCCGAGCAGGAAAAGCGCGAATATGGGGCCGAAGAGATTGTGCGCCTGCATCGCCGCCGTCAGCAGGATGCTGTGCGCCTCCTTGCCGATCAGGGGCAGGATGAAGGGGCGGCCGAACAGGATCGAAAGCCCCGTGAGCCCCATCAGGATGAACACGAAGGCGATCGACCAGTGCACGACCCGCTGGCTCAGGCGAAAGCGCAGGATCCTGCGGCCGCTGTCCTCACCATGTCCCACAGGGCCGCGAATGAGGTAAAACAGTACCAGCAGCCCCAGAATGGCGAGAAGCCCCCACGCCCCGTAATGCACGATGGGGCTCTTTTCGGGATTGCGCAGCTTCGCCCATTCCCAGCCTTCCGCATTGATGACAGCCCCCGCTTCGCGGCTCCCGGTGGGCGGGTTCGCAATCCCGCCCGCGCCGAGGCGCAGATCATGCCAGATCTCGGCATCGCTGCGCTTGCCGAGCGTGTTCGGCGGGCCCGGCTCGGCTCGTGCGGCACTGCTTTCCTGTGCCAGAAGGCTGTCATTCCCCGTCAGAGCCGGCATGGCCATGAGGAATGCCAGCAGAAACAGGCTCCACAGGAGCCGGACAGCGCTGTGCCGCTTGTTGATGGCCATTTCCTGAAACCCTCGTTCTTTCTCTGGCAGTTGAGTGCGGTGGCCCTGTGCTGGCCGGGGCCATGCAACGCCGCCCGCGGACGCATTCCCGCGGCCGGACCGGCGGCAGATGGTGCCGGCCGGGAAGGAAGCCCCGGCCGGCAATGGCACGTCAGCCATGAAGGCGTGGCCTCTCAGCCGCCTTTCTGGCCGTAAGCCGTGCCCCAGCCCCAGGCGCCGGAGCCGAAGCCACGCGCCACCACACGCTCGCGGTAGATGGCCGAAACGTCATTGCCATCCCCTGCCAGAAGCGCCTTGGTGGAGCACATCTCGGCGCAGATCGGCAGCTTGCCCTCGGCAATCCGGTTGGCCCCGTATTTCTGATACTCCTCAAGCGAGTTGTCAGGCTCCGGGCCACCGGCGCAGAAGGTGCATTTGTCCATCTTGCCGCGCGAGCCGAAGCTGCTGGCCTGCGGATACTGCGGCGCCCCGAAGGGGCAGGCATAGAAGCAGTAGCCACAGCCGATGCACAGATCCTTGTCGTGCAGCACGATGCCTTCCTCAGTCTGGTAGAAGCAGTCCACCGGACAGACCGCCATGCAGGGCGCATCCGAGCAGTGCATGCACGCGACCGAGATCGTGCGCTCGCCGGGGGCGCCATCGCCGATCGTCACCACGCGGCGGCGGTTGATGCCCCAGGGCACGTTGTTTTCGTTCTTGCAGGCCGTGACGCAGGCGTTGCACTCAATGCAGCGTTCGGCGTCGCACAAGAACTTTGCGCGGGCTTTACCTCCAAGTCCCATCTTTCATCCTCCTCATGCTGCCGTGATCTTGCAGAGAGTCGCTTTCGTCTCCTGCATCTGGGTTACCGAATCGTAGCCGTATGTCTGGGCGGTGTTCGAAGCCTCGCCGAGCACATAGGGATCCGCGCCTTCGGGATATTTGTCGCGCAGATCCTGGCCCTCGAACCAGCCGCCGAAGTGGAACGGCATGAACACCACACCAGGGCCGACCCGCTCCGTCAGCATGGCCTTCACCTTGACCTTGCCGCCTTCGGGGCTGTGCACCCAGACCATCGATCCATCCCGCACCCCGATATCATTCGCGGTGCGCGGGTTGATCTCCACGAACATTTCCTGCTGCAGCTCGGCAAGCCAGGGGTTGGAGCGGCTCTCGTCGCCGCCGCCCTCGTATTCCACGAGCCGGCCTGAAGTGAGGATGATCGGGAAATCCTTCGAGAAATCCTTCTTCTGGATCGACGCGTAAAGCGTCGGCAGACGATAGAAGTGACGATCCTCGTAGGTCGGATAATCCTTCACCAGATCGCGCCGCGGCGTATAGAGCGGCTCGCGGTGCAGCGGGACGGGATCCGGGAACGTCCAGACGACGGCGCGGGCCTTGGCATTGCCGAAGGGCGCGCATTCGTGCTTGATCGCCACCCGCTGGATACCGCCGGAAAGATCCGTCTTCCAGTTGGTCTTGTCGCCGGCGATGGCCTCGATCGTGGCGCGCTCCTCATCCGTGAGATCGCCATCCCAGCCAAGCTCCTTGAGCATGGCCATGGTGAATTCGGGATAGCCGTCCTGGATTTCGGAACCGACCGAATAGACACCCTCGGCCAGAAGATTGCCGCCGCCCCATTTCTCCGGTGCTTCCACACCGAAGCGGGCGCGGAAGGTGAGGCCGCCCTTGGAGACGGGCTTGGACATGTCGTAAAGGTTCGGCGTGCCCGGGTGCTTCATGTCGGCGGTGCCCCAGCAGGGCCACGGCAGACCGTAATATTCGCCGTCGCACGGCCCGCCCACGGCCTGAAGCGTGGTGCGATCGAAGGTGTGCTGATTGGCCATGTGCAGCCGCAGCCTTTCCGGGCTCTGGCCGGTATAGCCGATCGTCCACATCCCCTTGTTGAATTCGCGTGTGATGTCCTCGATCTTCGGCTCGTCCGTTTCCGCATCCACCGCGATGTTGCGGAAAAGCCGATCGGCGAAGCCGAACTTCTTGGCGAACTTGGACATGATCACGTGATCCGGCAGGCTTTCGAATACCGGATCGATCACCTTTTCGCGCCACTGCAACGAGCGGTTCGAGGCGGTGACGGAGCCGTAGGTTTCGAACTGGGTCGAAGCCGGCAGCAGATAGACGCCATCCTTGCGATCCTGCAGCACGGCAGTCATCGTCGGATAGGGATCGATCACCACGAGAATATCGAGCTTGCTCATCGCCTTGCGCATTTCCGGCAGGCGGGTCTGCGAGTTGGGCGCGTGGCCCCAGAAGACCATGCCCTTCACGTTCTCCGGCTGATCGATGTTGTTCTTGTCTTCGAGAACGCCATCGATCCAGCGGCTGACGGGAATGCCCTTCAGATTCTGCAGGCTCTTCTCCTTGCCGTCCTTGCCGGTGATCTTTGCAAACCGGCCGGCGAGCCATTCGGGATCCTCCTCCCAGACGCGCGCCCAGTGGCCCCAGGCCCCCTTGGAAAGGCCGTAGTAGCCGGGCAGGCTGTGGGAGAGCACGCACATGTCCGTCGCGCCCTGCACGTTGTCATGGCCGCGGAAGATGTTGGCGCCGCCGCCCGAGGTGCCGATATTGCCGAGCGCCAGCTGCAGGATGCAGTAGGCACGGGTGTTGTTGTTGCCGTTGGTGTGCTGGGTGCCGCCCATGCACCACACAAGCGTGCCGGGGCGGTTGTTGGCCAGGGTGCGCGCCACGCGCTCCATCTGGCTGCCGGGCACGCCGGTAACCCGCTCGACCTCATCCGGGTTCCACTTCTTCACCTCTTCGCGGATCTTGTCCATCCCCCAGACACGGGTGCGGATGTATTCCTTGTCTTCCCAGCCGTTCTCGAAGATGTGCCACAGCAGGCCCCAGACCACCGCAACATCGGTGCCCGGGCGGATGCGCACATATTCATCGGCATGGGCCGCGGTGCGGGTGAAGCGCGGATCAACGACGATCAGCGGCGCGTTGTTCTGCTCTTTCGCGCGCAGGATGTGCAGCAGCGAAACCGGATGCGCCTCGGCCGGGTTGGAGCCGAACAGGATCATCGAGCGGCTCTTGTGGATGTCGTTGTAGCTGTTGGTCATGGCGCCGTAGCCCCATGTGTTGGCCACGCCGGCAACCGTGGTGGAGTGGCAGATCCGCGCCTGGTGATCGGTGTTGTTCGTGCCCCAATAGGCCGCGAACTTGCGGAACAGATAGGCCTGCTCGTTGTTGTGCTTGGCGCTGCCGAGCCAATAGACGCTGTCGGGCCCGGCCGTTTCGCGGATCTCGAGGAGCTTGTCGCCCACCTCGTTGATCGCTTCGTCCCAGCTGATGCGCTTCCACTCGCCGTCAACGAGCTTCATCGGGTATTTCAGCCGCCGCTCGCCATGCGCGTGCTCGCGCACCGCCGCGCCCTTGGCGCAGTGGCCGCCGAGGTTGAAGGGGTTGTCCCAGCCCGGCTCCTGACCGACCCAGACACCATCCTTCACTTCCGCGACCACCGTGCAGCCCACCGAGCAGTGGGTGCAGACGCTCTTGATGATCTCGACCTTGTCGGCCTCGGTCTGCGCCTCGGCGCGCTTGACCGTGCCGCCGGTGGCGCCGAGCGCCGCCAGCCCGCCGATGGCGAGCCCGGATCCGCGCAGGAAGCCGCGCCGATCCACCTTCTTCGATCCGATCTGATGGAGAACGGACGGACCGCGGGAGCCATTCGCCACCCCGCCTGTCTTCTTTCTCAGCATTTGATGCCCTCCCAAAGGGAGCCAACGCTCCCGGTTCTACTTGCAGCCGTTCAGACGGGGCTCGGGGCCATACGCAACCCTCGCCCGCTCTGCCGGCAGGAAAATCCGCTCAGAAACGCGCGGCTTCGAGATACGCTTTCACATGTGCCGTCTTGCGCAGGCCAAGCGCCGTGGGCGCTTCCTCGGCCTCGGCAGCCTCGCTGCCCGCCGCAAGGGCGACGGCAACGGCGGGAGCGCCCGTCGTCGCCAGTTTGAGGAAATCGCGGCGGCTGGTGGCCGCACTATCCTTTTCCTTCATCTCCTTCCTCCCTTTCATCTTCGTCGCTTCCGTTCGTCGTTCTTTCCCGAAGCCCGGCATTCCGGCTTCAGATCATGCGCATGGTTTCCGCTTCGATCTCCATGAATTCGCGCCCCACGCGCCCCACCCCGGCATAGAGCACGGCCGCTTCGGCATTCTCCATGTCGCTGAAGCAATGCGCGGCCCAGGGGGCGATATGGGTGTTGAAGAATTCCTTCTGCCGCTCGAGCGCCACCACCTCGCCGAAGCGCCCGCGGATCATGCCCGCCATCATCTCGCACAGCGAGGCCAGGCCATCCTCTGGCTCCTTCACATCCTCCGCCCGGGTGATGCGCAGGCGGGCCATGTCGGCCCGCAGGCGCGCGAGGGGCTGCTCGTTGAGAAAACCCGTCATGTAATAGCTGCCATAGGGCAGCACCTCACCGCGCCCGAGCCCGATGAACATGGCGTTGAATTCCCGCTCGGCTGCCTTCTCGCTTGTGCCTTCGGCCAGCCGCGCCAGCATGTTGACGGCCTCGCCGAGTGGCGTTTCATCGCCTTCGAGACGGGCTACGCCGGCCAGAAGCTCGACCGAGGGCGGGCGGGCGAGAAAAGCCGCGAGCAGATCGTAGAGATCCGCGCGCATCACCTCTTCTTCCGGCAAGGCAGGTGCGGTTGCCACGACAGGTGCCACCGCTTCATCAATTTCGGGATTTGTGTTCCTCATGAGGCGAAAGCTAATCGGAGTCGTCGCTCAAGCCAAGTAAAATCTGCGACAAAATGTGCCAAACTTCCCGGGGTGCCCGCAGGCCCGCGAATCGTCAGGCTTCTTCCCCGAAACGAAATCGCATGCGCCGGGGCGCTGCCGCAAGATCCTGATCTTGATCGGGAATACCCTCAGGGCGGCTCTCCCCGTCTGATTTTTCAGGTGGAGCGGGCGGAAGGGGGGTTAGCGCAGGAGGCTCTTCTTCGGCCAGGCCATCGGCAGGTTCGCCGCCCGTCTCCATGGCATTCGCTGGCGTGGCGCTCTCAGCATCGCCCGCGCTTCCCTGCTGCTCTATTTCTTCACCCGAATTCCCTTCATCCGAAAGCGCCGCGCTGGCATAGCCCTTGCCCGCTTCCCAGGCCGTCGTCAATCCCTTGACAACATTCGCGCCATCGGTGAAATCCTCGCCGTAATCGATCAGGCCATCGAGATTGGCGAGATCGGGATTGATGGCCCAGAGGCGGCGCAGCGCCCGGCGGCGAATCGCCTCGGGTATCGCGGCCTTCATGAAGGCGGTGAAATCATCGCCCGGCCGGAGCGCTTCGGGGGCCGGCAGGCCAAGGCGGGCGAGAAGCTCTTCCTCGCTTTCCGCCTCGGGCCCGGGCCCGGCGGCAGGCGATTCCCCGCCTGACGGATCGGCCTTCGCGGGCATTTCCCGCGCCTGCGGCCTGTCGATTTCCTGCTCCGCCTCGCGCGCCCGCGCCTTTCGCGCGGCCCAGCGCCCGAGAAAGCTGCCGCCCTCCGGATCACGCATCCTTCTTCCCCGGCTTGAATGTGCCCGGCGCGCGATAGACATCCGCCGCCTGGCGCACTCTCGCATCGCCGATACCATCCTGCTTGCGATCGACCCTGAACTTGTCGCGCTGACGCTTGCGGAAGCGCTCCTCCTTCATGTGGGCATCGACAAAGCCCTGCACGATGGCGATCAGCCCCGCAGGCATGGGCACAGGGGCCACCTCCTGATCGTCGGCATCGGCGTAATCCTGAGCATCGAAGGCAGAGGCCGTAACCTCATGCACGATGGGCCGCCCGTCCTCGCCCGGCTCATCGAGGATGACGAAAACCGAGGGCGGATCCATCGCGAGCGATACCCTGTAGCCCTCGATCTCGGCACGGTGAAGGTGCAGGAGAAGCGTGGCGGCGTGATATTCCACCACATCGCCTTCCCGGCGCATTTCCTTCCATTCGGCCGGGCCCGCCCCCGGCAGCACGGCAACCGCCTCCCAGATCCATTTCTGCCAGCGCGTGAGCCCGGGGCGGCGCTGAAGCACGATGCCGAGCGGCATCTCCAACTCGCGCCCGGCAAACAGCTCGAGCACCTCGCCGCCCTTGATTTCGGTATCGGTCATGTTGTCTGATCCGGCCATGCTGCTCTCTCCCCTCGATCAGCTTAGGGCCGGGGGAGCGCGCTGTCAAAACCCTGATCCTCAAAATAAAGTTGAGTTGACAACCCCAGCACACGGCGCGTTTTATACGGGGCCTGAGACAACGGGGAACACATGCCGAAAATATCAACACTGATCGTCTGCGATTGCGCGGGCACGATGGAGCCTGATGCCGATCTTCTGGGGAAGGCCTGCGCCGCCAGCCAGGTGAAACGCTGCACAATGGCCTGCACGCGCGATCTCGATGTGGCCGCAAGGGCGCTTGCGGGCGAGGGCACGGTGCTCATTGCCTGCGGGCAGGAAGCGGAGCGTTTCGAAAGCCTCGCCGGCGAGATTGCCGAGGAAACAGGCCGCGCCGCGGATCTCGTCACAGCCGATATCCGCGATCGCGCCGGCTGGTGCGAAGAGGGCGGCGCGGGGGCAAAACAGGCCGCGCTTATGGCGGAGTCCGCGCTTGATTCGCCGCTTTCCCAGATGTTCGACATCACATCCCCCGGCACCTGCCTCGTGATCGGCAGGGGCGAAGCGGCGATCGATGCCGCTCGGAGCCTTTCGCAGGAACTGGCCGTGACATGCGTCATCGCCAGCGCAGACGAGGCCCCCCTCGAGCCGCCCGCAGGCTATGATCTCGCCCTCGGCCGGCTGCGCAAGGCCACCGGCAGCCTCGGCAATTTCACCGTCCGCCTTGATGGCTATGCGCCGCTCGATCCCGCGGGCCGCGGCGCGCCCCGCTTTCAGCCCCCGCGCGACGGCGCCGTTTCCGAATGCGACATCATCCTCGATCTGACGGGCGATCGCCCCCTCTTCCCCGCCCCCCACAAGCGCGACGGCTATCTGCGCGCCGATCCCCGCGATCCGGTTGCCGTGGCCCGCGCCACCCAGAAAGCGGCGGGGATGAAGGGCAGCTTCGAAAAACCCCTCTACATCAGCTTCGATGCCCTGATCTGCGCCCATTCGCGCGCCGGGCAGGCCGGGTGCAGCCGCTGCCTCGATGTCTGCCCCACCGGTGCGATTTCGCCCGATGGCGATGCCGTCAGCATAGATCCCGGGATCTGCGCTGGCTGCGGAGGATGCGCGGCCGCCTGCCCGTCAGGGGCGGCATCTTATGCCGATCCGCCGGTGGATTTTCTCTTCCGCAGGCTGACGACGCTGGCACGCACATACCGCGATGCGGGCGGCGGCGCCCCGCGCCTGCTGGTGCATGACGGCGAAACAGGCGCGGAAATGATCCGCCTCTCGGCCCGCTACGGGCGCGGCCTGCCGCCGGATGTGATCCCGCTCCGGGTAAACGAGGTGGAGGGCTTCGGCCACGCCGAGATGCTTGCCGCGCTTGGCTGCGGGTTTTCGCATGTGTTCCTGCTGACAACCCCGCACACCGATATGTCAGCCCTCGCCCCCCAGCACGAACTTGCGCTGGCGATTGCAGGGAGCGAGGCGGTAACGCTGATTTCGCCCACCGAGCCCGATCAGCTCGAGGAGGTCCTGCGCGCACCGCAGGAAGCGAAGGCGGTTGCAAATCCGATCCTGCCCATGGGCGGGCGGCGCGAGGTGGTGCGCAGCGCCGCCACCGCGCTTCGCGGTGTAACGGACAGCCCTCTTCCCCTCCCGGCCGACGCCCCCTATGGTGCGGTAGAGATCGATACCGGGGCCTGCACGCTCTGCCTCGCCTGCGTTTCGCTCTGCCCCGCGGCGGCTCTTGGCGACAACCCCGACAAGCCGCAGGTCAATTTCACCGAGGCCGCCTGCCTGCAATGCGGGATCTGCGCCAATACCTGCCCGGAAAACGCGATCACCCTCACGCCGCGCCTTGATCTTTCATCGGCCGCGCTTTCGCCCCGCGTGCTGCATGAGGAAGAGCCTTTCGCCTGCATCGAATGCGGCAGGGAATTCGGTGTCCGCTCCACCATCGAACGCATCGCCGAGGCGCTGGGGGGCAAACACTGGATGTTTCGCGAGGAAAGCCGGCTGCGGCTCGTGCAGATGTGCGACGATTGCCGGGTCCGGGCCCAGTATCACGCCGAGGATTCCCCCTTCCGCATGGGCGAGCGCCCCCGCACGCGCACCACGGATGACGATCTGGCGGAACGCGCCGAGCGGGAGGAGGGGTAGGCCCCGGCATCCGCCGTGCCGGAGATTTCATGCCTCCGGCGGGGATATTTGCGGACCAGTGATGAGAAGCGCGGGCGCACCTTCCGGCCATCTTGAGAGCGGCGCAGCCCTTATCGGAATTCTATCGGCTTTCCGAGATCCTTCGGCTTGATCGTGGCCACATAGGCCATGAGATCATCGAGATCCTTCTGCGTCAGCAGAACCGGCGCAACATGCAGGGGGCGCTCGGGATCCTTTTCTTCGCTCATGTCTTCCACCGTCACCACCGCCCGGTGCGGGTTGGCGGCCCAGAAGGCGGCGAAGGTATCCTGCCAGTCGGGAAAGCTGCGCATGGCGGCAAAGGAGGGGGTGGAGCCGATCCCGGCATATGGGCTTTCTCTGTCAACCACATGGCAGCGCATGCAGTGGCGGCGGGCGATCTCGTGGCCGCGCAGGGGATCGCCCTTGAATTCCGGTGCCTTCTCGACCGCCGCCACCGCTTTTGCCGGCGCGAACAGCGGTTTGCTTCCCGGAGGGAAGGCGGCGATGGCGGCGCGCCCGGGCTTGCTTTGCAGCCAGGCGAGGAAGGCCTCGGCCTTGTCGCGGACAGGCGCGCCTTCGGGCGGAAGGCGCAGATACCAGGTGCGGCCCGTTGCGCGTTCGGTAAAGACCGGCACGCCCGGCGGCTCCGGGGCGAGCGCCATATCCGCCGTCTCCCCCGGCTTTGCGAGAGCAAGGCGGATCCGGCTCTTGAAACGGAAACGGGGGAAGAGGTGCTTCGGGAGGCCCGTTTCGGCAAGTTCGGGCGGCGCGGCGAGGGTGAGATCGGGCGATTCGGCACCGGCGGGGCGGGTGAACGGCAGGAACAAGGCGATCATGGCGAATACAGCCATGGAGATGAGCGGTGATCGCTTGACATGCATGTGGCCTTCCTCCCATCTGTCAGGGTAGCGCGTGAGAGGCGATTGTCCAGCATCCTGCCGCACGCGGCTACACAAAAGCAGGGTCATCACAGGGGGAAGAGATGGACGACGAAACCTTCAATCTTTCGATGCGCAAGTTTCTCAAGAAGGTCGGTGTGACATCGCAGCAGAAGATCGAGGAGGCGGTGCGCGCGGCGCATGCCGAAGGGCGGCTTGCGGAGGGGGCCTTACCGGTGAAGGTCACGCTCGAGATCGCCCCACTGGGCCTTTCCCATGTGGTGGAAGGCGAGATCCGCACCGAGGGGGAGGCATGAGCCTCGAAGCCGATGTGCGCGCGGCGCTTTCGGAGGTGGTCGATCCCGGCCGGGGGCAGGATCTGATCAGCGCCGGGATGGTGAAGGGGCTGCAGATAAGCGGCGATACTGTGCGCTTCGTGATCGAGGTGGACGCGGCGCGTGCCGGCGCGATGGAGCCCCTGCGCAAGGCGGCGGAGGAAGCGGTGCTGGCTGTGCCCGGGGTGGCGCATGCGGCCGCGATCCTGACGGCGCATGCAGCCGAGGGCGAAGCCCGCGCCAACGCCGCGAAAGGGCCGAAGGGGCCGGCGCCCGATCTCGGCCTCGGCATGAAGAAGCCGGCCGCCCCGGCCAAGGCGCTGCCCGAGGGCGTGCGCCATGTGATCGCGGTGGCCTCCGGCAAGGGGGGCGTGGGCAAGAGCACGGTCACGGCCAATCTCGCCGTGGCCCTGGCGGCGCGCGGCAAGCGGGTGGGCGTGCTTGACGCCGACGTTTACGGCCCGAGCCAGCCGCGGATGCTGGGCGTTTCGGGCCGCCCCTCGAGCCCCGACGGCACCACCATCCTGCCGCTTCGCAATCATGGGGTCACGCTGATGTCGCTCGGGCTGATGACGGGCGAGAACGAGGCGGTGATCTGGCGCGGCCCGATGCTGATGGGCGCGCTCCAGCAGATGCTCGGGCAGGTGCAGTGGGGGCAGCTTGACGTGCTCCTGGTGGATCTGCCGCCGGGCACGGGGGATGTGCAGATGACGCTGGCGCAGAAGGTGCCGCTCACCGGCGCGATCATCGTTTCCACCCCGCAGGACATCGCCCTCATCGATGCGCGCAAGGGGATTGACATGTTCAACAGGATGGAGGTGCCGATCCTGGGGCTGATCGAGAACATGGCCGCCTTCGTCTGCGATGGATGCGGCAAGGTGCACCATCCCTTCGGCCATGGCGGCGCGCGCACTGAGGCCGAAAGGCTCGGCGTGCCTTTTCTCGGGGAAATCCCGCTCGATCTCGCGGTGCGCGTGGCGAGCGACAGCGGCGCGCCGGTGGTGCTGCAGAACCCGGAAGGCCCCGAGGCGCAGGCCTTCTGGAAGATCGCGGACGGGCTGATCGGCGAAGGGGTGATCGGATGAGGGAGCTTGACGAGGATACGGCCCCGCCGAGCTTCCCGCCGCTTCTGCGCGGCGAGAGCGTGCCGGCGGCGACGGACCCGCTCGCCAAGGCCATGGCCGCGGGCATGAAGGACGCGGATCCCGGGCTCGTGCTGTGGTCGCGCGATGAAACCAATGCGCGGGTGGCGGTGCTGTTTGCGCCCGAGCTCCCGCTGCGAAAG
>Ga0256832_1000470_pt1 | contig 26013 bp, 16 predicted proteins | sample 134614metaG_FD_190534 | JGI IMG/M metagenome (GOLD analysis project Ga0256832, IMG submission 190534) | Hydrothermal vent microbial communities from Lau Basin, Pacific Ocean - 134-614 | ecosystem: Environmental > Aquatic > Marine > Hydrothermal vents | place: Pacific Ocean: Lau Basin | collected... | reverse complement strand
GCGGTACTTATTGGCGGACTAAAGTCCACCCAACTTGGCGCGCGCTGAAGCACGCGGTACTTATTGGCGGGCTGAAGCCCGCCCAACAATGGGGTTAAACTCAACAAAACATGAACAAGGGACGTCTGCAACACCACACACCCGCCTATGAAAATGCGGTGGGACAATTTGGCCTGCCCTATCACCTGGAAATGATCCGGGATGCCGAGCGCACGGGACGCATCTGTGCAGCTCTACATGAAACATTAAAACCACACTATATACACTGCGAGCTGGGCGCAGGAACGGGCATCTTCAGCATCTACGCCGCCCGCCGCTGCAAAAAAGTCTATGCCGTTGAAAAAGACCCCGCCATACTCGAATTTGCCCGCGAAAACATCGAACGAGCCGGACTGAAAAACAAAATCGAACTCATACATGAAGACGCCCTGAACTTCCGCCCTCCCCAAAAAGCCGACAATCTGCTTGTAGAAATGATGTCCATTTGGTGCATCAATGAACCCCAGGTGCCCGTCATGAACCACGCCCTGAAGCACATCCTGAAAAAAGACGGCCAAAGAACACCCATGAGCATCACCAACCTCATCGAGCTTGGACATTACGATTTCGGAGCCCTGGAAGTCGAATGCAAAGCCTCCATCACACAGTTCACCGGCATTACAGCGCCGCGCATCATGACTGCATCACATGTATTCAACAAATATGATTTTTCCATGCAAAACCCGGAAGAAATCACCCAAAGCATAGAAATCCCCATATTGCTCAGCGGGACGCTCAACTGCGCGCGACTGAGCAGCCTCGTACAGCTCAGCCCGGGCATCACCTTCTACTCTACCGACAGCCTCATGCCCCAAACCATCGTGCCCCTGCAAAACGAAAGAAAAGTAAAAGCCGGAGAGCGCATCCGCCTGCATGCATCTTTTAAATTGCGAAGCAATGTGGATGAAATGAAATTGATGGTATGATGTGCGCGCTTCAGCACGCAGCAAAATACGCGTGCTGAAGCACGCGGTACTTATTGGCGGACTAAAGTCCGCCCAACTACGCTAAACACTAAACACTAAACACCGGAACCGCCACCAACACATTCCTCTTCAAAATCACCTCATCGCCTACATACCAGGGCGTCTCCGACACATCCGGGTCTAAAACGGGCGGGCCATCCTCTTTTTGGTTAAACGTCAGGTCCAGCCAGACGGCCTGTCTTTTGTAACGGGTGGGGAAGATCAGATAATCCCGTGCTCGCGTCATGCCCACGTAAAGCAGGCGGGTCATTTCGCGCAGGCTGCGCTGTTGTTCCTGTGCCCAAACAGCGCTTTCCTTCAAATTTTGCTCCAAAACAGTTTTCCCGAGCTGGCGCCCATAGGGATTCACCCAATAGCGCAACCGGCGGCCGGAAAGGATATCCCCGGGATCCAGCTCTCCTTCAGGCGCGACCACCTGTACTTTCCACAGCCCGTCATTGCGCAAGCCGCTCTCCAGATCATAACATATCACAGCCGAAAACTCCAATCCCTTGCTTTTGTGATAGGTCAACACCTTAACGGCATTTTCATCCTGCGACATGCCCTGCCAGTCCCAGCCGTTCCGCGCCTGCACATTAAGCCACAACAGCCATCCTCCGACAGAGGCTGCCGTGTGCAGACGCGTGCAACGTTCCTCGTAATCCAGGGCAAATTTCATCAGCATCTCGAGATTGGCCAAACGCTGCTCTGCATCCCCCCAGGAAACAACGACCCTCCGCAAGTCCAGCCTGTCCTGCAACAATTGCAAAAGCTCCGAAGAAGAAAGCTCCGTAATCTCCGGACGCAGCCCGTCTAAAATTTGAATGTACGAATTTTCCGCCGCCCAATTCTGCTCCTCCCCTTCGCCATAGAGAAAGCGCAGACGACTGTCCACAATCTCCTCGAGAGGAGTATGAGATGCCAAAAACAGAATTTCGGCAACAGACAATGCATCCCTTTTGTTGAGCAGATATTTTATACAAGCCAGCAACAACTGCACCTCCCTGGTACTCAACAAACCCGCCCTGTAAACAGCGCCTTTCAATCCGACTTCATGCAAGGCTTCCACAAGGCTGAGACAACGCTTATTGCTCCGGCAAAGAACAGCCACTTCGGCAGGTTTAATGGGGCGATAGTCCTTTTTCATGCCTTTCGGCAAAACCAGGGGCTCCGTCTCCAACCAGGCCTTCAACTGCTGTGCCAGGGCCCGGTCAAACCACTCGGCCGAGCCGGGCTTGGGCTTCTCCGCATCCATGATGAAATGCCAATGCTGAATGGCAGATTGCATGGCGGCAGGCTCATCTTCTTCATTCAGGCTGTCCGAAGAAGCCTTCCGACAGCGCTTCGGACTCAAACAAATCTGCTCGGGAGGCAAATACGGAAAAGCCCTGGTAAAATGAGCATTTACAACCCACACGATCTCTTCCCTCGAACGCCAGGAATACCTCAAAATGTTTTCGGGCTTCAAACCACCGCTCTGCTCCAAAAGACTTTGCATCAATTCAGGCTCCGCACCCCTAAACCCGTATATAGATTGTTTTGGGTCACCCACCCAGATCACATGCTTTGCAAATCGCGACAACTTTAAAAAGATGGCGAGCTGTATCGGACTGGTATCCTGAAACTCATCCACCATCAATAAATCCAACTCTTCTTGCAGGGTGGAAGCCACGCCCTGATTGTTCAACAGTTCATATACCAGCGCCTCCATGTCGTTGTAATCAATCAGGCCCCGCATTTTTTTAAACTGCTCGTATTCCCGCAGGGCATCGGCAGCGAGCTCAAACATCAGGGAGATGAATTCTCTGATTTCCTCGTGCAATTGGCGGTTGCGGTAATGCCTTTCGGCAAAGGCAATCAAATCCATGACCTCAAACTCGCTCTTTTTTGCCGTTTTGAGTTTGGAGAGCTTGGCCCATTGGTTCCAGGAGAGGCTGCCGTGGATGCGCAGGGCAGTCTGAAAGGACAAAAGCTCGTCTATGGCTTTTTTGGTCGTTAGGGTTTCGTCCTCGTTGTTTCGAAGTCTTTGGATGGTTTCTTCTATTCTGACTTTCAGTTCTTCATTCCAGGCTTCGGGGCTTTGTTCGTCGGGCGTGCCGAGAAAGGACAGGAGTTCTTCTATGGATTGCTCTTTGCTGAGGGCGAGCTCTTCCGGGCCCAATTTGTTTACGCGGGCCAGGTCACAGAGGTCTTTGAGCGTGCTGCGCCAGAAAGGATGTCCCTGCAGGGGGTCTGTCTGGCTGAGGCGTTCGGCCAGGCTATCCATTTTATCTGTGCGGTCGGGGTCTAAAACAGTAGCGAGCGCCTGGTTAAAAAAGTACTGGCGGTCTTCATCGGCCATGATGTTCACCTCGGGAGGTACACCGGCCTCGTAGGCAAAGCGATTGAGCAGCTTTACACCCAAGCTATGCACCGTGCCTATGAGCGCATTGGGCAGGCGGGAGGCTGCCTCGCGCAAGCCCTTCTCCAACAGGCGCTCGGAGACGCGTTCGCGCAATTCGGTAGCGGCCAGGTTGGTGAAAGTGGTCGCTATGATGCCTTCGGGCCTCAGGCCTTTTTCCAAAAGCGCTACCATCTCTTCCGTCAGGCGATAGGTCTTGCCGCTGCCGGCGCCGGCAGAGATGATTTTGATGTTCAGTCGCTTGTCGGGAGCTGAGGCAGGCATCAAAATTTATTTTTCCACATCATGCTTTCGACCGGGCGAGTGCTGCGTTGCGCATATTTCGCCCCCACTTTGCTGTGGTAATAATTTTCAATTTCCCCCTCCACGGTAAAATAGATGAGCTGTCCGATGGGCATTCCGGCATAGATGCGCACGGGCTGGGTAACAGAGATTTCCAGCGTCCAGGTATTGCAAAAGCCCACATCGCCCTTGCCCGCCGTGGCGTGGATGTCTATGCCGAGACGCCCCACACTGGATTTGCCTTCGAGAAAGGGGACGCAGTTGTGGGTTTCGGTGTATTCTTCCGTTACACCGAGATAGAGACGCCCGGGCTGCAGCACAAAGCCCTCTTCGGGAATTTCGAAATGCTCAATTTCGTTGTGTCGGCGGGCATCCAAGACCTCATCCTTATAAGTAGCGAGATATTTACCGAGATGCACGTCATAGGAATTCGTCCCGAGGCAATCGGGGCGAAAAGGCTCAATGACGATATCACCGGAAGCGAGGTGCTTAAGAATTTCTTTATCCGATAAAATCATGCTCAGACTCGTTCGATGATCATGGCAGAAGCACCTCCCCCGCCATTGCAAATAGCAGCCAGGCCATAGCGCCCGCCCTTTTGGTGCAAAACGTTGTTGAGGGTGGTAACGATGCGTGCGCCCGAAGCGCCGAGGGGATGCCCCAGGGAAACGGCTCCGCCAAAGACGTTCATCTTGTCGTAAGAGATGCCCATTTCTTTGGCAAAGACCATAGACACTACGGCAAAGGCCTCGTTGACTTCAAAGTAATCTACATCCTCAACTTTCAGATTTGCTCGCTGCAAAGCCCGTTCCGCAGCCGTTGGAGGAGCCGTGGTAAACCAGCGGGGTTCATGAGCTGCATCGGCATAAGAGACGAGGCGGGCTACCGGCTTGAGGCCCAGTTCTTCGGCTTTTTCTTTGCTGATCAAAATCAGAGCCGCCGCCCCGTCATTGATGGTCGAGGCATTGGCAGCGGTAACGGTACCGCCTTTGCTAAAAACGGGACGCAAAGCGGGGATTTTCTCAAACTTCACGCGCTTATACTCCTCGTCTTCATCCACCACGAGAGGCTCGCCTTTGCGCTGTGGGACGGAGACCGGCACGATCTCATTTTTGAACCAGCCCTGCTGCGTAGCTTCGGCAGAGCGCTTGTACGACATGATGGCAAATTCATCCTGCTCTTCGCGGGAGACCTCGTACTTTGCGGCTGTCTGGTCGGCACAAACGCCCATGGCGCAGTTGTCATAGGCATCAGTCAGGCCATCGCGCTCGAGGCCATCTACCACTTTGCCACCGCCGTACTTATACCCCCAGCGGGCCTTGGGCAGGTAGTAGGGGATGTTGCTCATGCTCTCCATACCTCCGGCTACTGTGATCTCGGCCATGCCCAACTGGATGGCTTGAGCTGCCAGCATGATGGATTTCATACCCGATGAACATACTTTATTGACAGTGGTACAAGGGACGGTATTGGGCACACCCGCACCCAACGCTGCCTGGCGGGCGGGCGCCTGGCCCAAATTGGCCGAAACCACATTGCCCATAAAAACTTCCTCCACCTGCTCCGCCGAAAGCCCCGCACGCTCCAAAGCGCCTCGAATGGCCACACTGCCAAGATGAGTGGCGGAAAGGGAAGAAAACACGCCCCCAAAACTGCCAATGGGCGTTCTCACTGCCGAAAGGATATATACTTCTCTCATGGTTCTATTTAGTTGTGGCCGGCATGGTCGGGCTTAAAAAACTCAACTGCCAACCGGAGATTCAAAAAGGGAATTGACAAAAGCCACTTTGTCAAAGATTTGTAGCTGCTCTATGCCTTCACCCACGCCGATATAGCGGATGGGTATTTTAAACTGATCGGAAATACCTATGGCCACGCCGCCCTTAGCCGTGCCGTCAAGCTTGGTCAGAGCCAGAATGCTCACTTCCGTAGCCTCGGTGAACTGCCGCGCCTGCTCAATGGCATTTTGGCCTGTGGTAGCATCCAACACCAGCATCACATCGTGAGGAGCACCCTCCAGGCTCTTGCCGATGGAGCGCTTGATCTTGCTCAGCTCCCGCATGAGGTTGAGCTTGGTGTGCAGGCGCCCGGCCGTATCTATGATGATGACGTCATAGCCCTCATTCCTCCCCCGTTGAACGGCCTCGTAAGCCACAGCAGCCGGATCGGCACCCATGCCTTTGGAGAAAAAGCCACAGTCCACGCGATCCGCCCAGATTTTGAGCTGGTCCACAGCCGCTGCCCGAAAGGTGTCGCCCGCAGCCAGCAAAACTTTCTTGCCCTGCTTTTGCAATTGATACGCCAGCTTGCCAATGGTGGTGGTCTTCCCCACCCCATTCACGCCCACAACCAACAACACATAGGGATTCGGAGCATCTGCGGGCAGAAAATCCTCCACTTCTTCCTTGTTGTTCTCGGCCAACAGCTGAACGATCTCGTCTCTGAGAATGCCATTCAACTCCGAAGTGTTGAGGTATTTGTCGCGGGCTACACGCGCCTCTATGCGTTCAATGATCTTCACCGTGGTATCCAATCCCACATCGGAACTGATCAATATCTGCTCCAATTCGTCGAGCACTTCTTCATCTACCGTCGCCTTGCCGGCTACTGCGCGGGAAAGCTTGCCAAAGAAGGAGGTTTTGGTCTTTTCCAGACTCTGATCAAGCTCCTCCTTTTTCTCTTTACTGAAAAACTTCTTGAAAAAACTCATGGGGCAAAGATAGGAAAAATGTGGGCGCTGATCAGTTAGAGCCCGCCTCAAAACTTCACGAACCATACCCCACCCAAATCCCAAAAATCAACTACCTTTGCCACTATAAATGATAGTATCAAGTGATAGTATCAAACGACTTTATCAGATGAAACCGCCTTACACCATCAGCACAGACATCTTAAGGCTTACAGCCTCTATCTCCGAAAAAATCGGCATAGCCCAAACTTTACATCTGAACAGACCCTCTCCTCAATTGCGCAGACAAAACAAGATTAAAACCATACAGGCATCCCTCGCCATCGAAGGAAACAGCCTCAGCACAGAACAAATCACTGCCATGATAGACAACAAGAGCGTCATTGGCCCGGCCAAAGACATTCTGGAAGTGAGCAATGCCATTAAAGTATATGAAGAGTTGCACAAGCTCAATCCCTATGAGATTTCCTCATTTCTACATGCCCACAAACTCCTGATGGAAGGTCTGATAGAAAGGCCCGGAAAATTCCGCACAGGAGCCGTAGGTATCTTCAAAGATACGCAGATTGCCCATCTGGCTCCACCCGCAGAGCGCCTGCCTTTTCTCATGAAGCAGTTGTTCGCCTATCTCAAAGAAGACGATGATCCCATGCTCATCAAGAGCTGTGTGATTCATTACGAAATAGAATTCATCCACCCCTTCATAGATGGAAACGGGCGAATGGGCAGACTCTGGCAAACCCTGGCGCTCATGCAGGAGTATCCCATTTTTGAGTACTTGCCGTTTGAAACCATCATCAAAGAACAACAGCAAACCTACTATCGGGTACTGGGAATTTGCGACAAACAAGGGCAATCTACGCTATTCATCGAGTTCATGCTCTCTGCCATAGATGAAGCGCTCTCAAAAATTATTCAAACACCGGTCAAAAAGCTCACAGCCGATGAGCGAATGCGTTATTTTCTGAGCACCACAGAAGATGACTTTTTCACCCGCAAAGATTATCTGAAAATGTTCAAAGACATTTCCACGGCTACAGCCAGTCGCGACTTGCGACGGGCTGTGAAGCAGGGCCTTATCGTTCGGGAAGGGGATAAGCGAACCAGCCGCTACAAGAAAAACTAAACTTGCGCACAGCTCACCTCATCAAACGCATCAATTCCTTTTTAAAAGCTTCCGGCGCTTTCAGTTGAGCAAAAAAGCGGTGGTCAAAATCTTCTACGACCTTCACGGCCTGGGCGAGCACCTCCCGACCGCGGGGCGTCAGGCTGATGACCTTGGCACGGGTATCCCTGCTGTGGGGAGTTCTGTTGAGCAGTCCTTTTTTTTCAAGCTTTCGCAAAACGTTGGACGTCATCATCACGTCCATCTCTGTGCGGCGGGCAATATCGCTTTGCGTCAGCTCATCGCTGCGCTGCTCCATCCAGTGGGCATTGGCCAGAAAGACAAACTGCGCATGCGTGAGCCCCAGGGGCCTCAGGCTGCGACGAATTTCCCTGTGCCAGTACGTATAGACCTTGTACAGCAAAAAGCCCGGAGCATCTTCGGGTGATTTGTAGGTGAAATGTACTTTGCTTTTATCCATTTTCCAACAGTATTTTTGACAAAGTCTCATCCAGCCGCTTCTTTTGCCGCAGGTGATGTTTAAAGTGCATGGGTATCAGGGCAAACCACTCTTCGGCACTGAGGTATCCCAGGGCGGGGTGTTCGGATTTGCCCAGGCCTTTGCGTTGCTTAAGCGTCTCCAGGGCGGCGGCCATTCTTTCCCTGACTTTAGCCAGGCCCCTCTTGAGTTGCTCTTTACTCTCCGGCTGTGCAGGCGTATATTCCTCCGAAGCAGGCACCTTGATCCGTACCGGTGGGAAGCCCCCGAGCAGATTGAAGATCAAAAATCCCTTAAAAGTCTTTTTGGCAGAGCTGTTCTCAGACTCATCCATGCAATGCTGAAAGTGCTTTAACTGAAAGTGCAGGGTAGAGCCAATCAGATGGATGTAAAGCTGCCCCATAGACCAGCCCCCGTCTTCGGGCTTTTTGAGCAAATCTTCAAAGCTGTACGCATCTAAAGCCTTTTCCCAAAGACTCAATTGGTCGAGAAAAAAACGATGGGCTTTATCCGGTTTCATGTGAACGGTTGTTTGCAGGCAGTTCATAACTGCCGGATTAAAAAATATACACAAATAAAATATTCGCGTATAGCAATTGTGCCTTAAAAAAGCCGTCTGCTACGGCTAAAGTTGTACACAAGACGGGACCGAATGGTGCCGTCTTGTGTAGCTGTCTTTATTTTTTAGCAAAGAACTCTTTGACTTCGTCTTTGTGAATCATGAGTTCTTTATAGGTGTATTTACCCGTTTTGGGGTCTTTAATGCTTTTGACGACTTTGACGTAGTCGCGTCCCGTATTGGCATTGGCGGCACGTTGAGCCACCCGCGCGTTTTTACTTACTTTACCCATGTTCAGACATTTATGAGGTTACGGAATGCTTCGCGAGTTTTACTTGATTTCGCGGTGCAGGGTTTTGCGACGAAGGATGGGGTTGTACTTCATCAACTCCAGGCGCTCGGGAGTGTTCTTGCGGTTTTTCTGGGTAACATAGCGGGAAGTACCGGGCATGCCGGTCTTCTTGTGCTCTGTACACTCCAAAATGATTTGGATGCGGTTGCCTTTACTCTTCTTAGCCATGATTTATTTGGTTTTAACCCCTCGGGGTTTGGACAAATGACCGTTGATGTTACTTACAGCTTGACGCCCGTATCAACGCCTTTGCGTTCTAATTTTTTCAGATAGGCATAAACGCCCAACTTGTTGATGTTGCGGATCGCCTTAGCGGACACTTTCAGTGTTACCCACTTGCCCGTTTCGGGGATGTAAAAGCGCTTCTTTTGCACATTGGGCAAAAAGCGGCGCTTCGTCTTGCGGTGAGAGTGCGAGACGTTGTTTCCCGTAATGGGGCGCTTCCCGGTAAGTTGACAAACTTTAGACATTGCTTCAAAAGTTTTAAGTTCCTCATTGCCCCTTTTGGGGCATCTGTTCATCCCTAAACCTAAGTGGTTTGAGAAAGCTGCCTGATGATGAGTTTGGGCGGCTTGCGCCGCCCAACTCCCCCGGCTGTCAGTGACTCCGGCAGGATTCGAACCTGCAACCTCCTGATCCGTAGTCAGGTGCTCTATCCAGTTGAGCCACGGAGCCATTTTCCGGCCTCACAGCAGGCTCCAACTGCCTGCCTGGCCAAAAGGCGGGTGCAAAGATACGGACTTTTTTGTTATTGGAGAATATTTTTCAAAAAAATTTTGAGTGCAACTCATTCTTTCAGCAGCCCGGGCAATTCCTCAAGAGACACCACAAAGCCCCCTTCCTGCATCCGCCAGCCCTGCTTAACGGGGGCTACGACCAGCAATTTGCGGGCTCCTATGTCTTTCATAGCCATTTTATTGCCCTTGCGCAAGGCAGGCGAAAGCGAAGCCTTGCACTCAAGAGCCCAAAGCCGGTCTCCATAAGTAAGCACAAAATCTATCTCCGCCCCCTGGGCAGTGCGGTAAAAATACACCTGATAAAAGGGAAAATGCACCTTTAAGTTGGCCAATACCACCGTCTCCCATACCCGCCCAAGAGACGGATGGCCCAATAAATGATTGAAATCCGTGATTCCCAAAAAAGTCAACATCAAACCCGAATCCGCCAGATAAACCTTAGGTGATTTCACCAGACGTTTTCCCACATTGGCCAAATAAGGCGACAACACATGCAGCATGTAAGTTCCCTGCAGCAAATCCAGATAACGCTTCACCGTAATGCTGCTGATGTCCAATGAATTCGACAAAGAGGAATAATTGAGCGCCTGCCCCGACCAATGAGCCAGCATCTGCCACAAACGACGCACATTTCCGGGACTTACCTGAAACCAATTTGACAAATCGCGCTCAATAAAAGTCGTAATGAAATTCTCCCTCCAACGCATAGACACCTCTATGCTGCGGGCCAGCAAACTGCGCGGAAAGCCTCCCCGCAAAATATACTCTTCGAGCGAATACTGCCCTTTTATTTCCTCATAAGCAAAGGGCCCCAAATAGTGAAAGCTAATCCGCCCTGCCAAAGTCTCCGAACTCTGACGAATGAGGTCCATAGATGCCGAACCCAGTATCAGAAAATGCCCATTGCCTCCCCACCTGTCCACCAGGCTGCGAATCACGGGAAACAAGTCTGCTTTGCGCTGTATCTCGTCAATACATATCAGCTTGCCTTCGTTTTGAGAAAAAAACCACTCTGCATCTCCAAGCTTAGCCAAATCAGATGGCAATTCCAAGTCCAGATAAACCCGTTTGTCCTCAGGCAGCGCCTCCCACAAATGCTTCGCCAGAGTGGATTTTCCGACCTGGCGAGGCCCCAAAATGGCCACAACGGGAAAATCCCTCAAGGCTTCCCGTACCTCCCCTTCCAACAGTCTGTTGATATACATAGGCCTTAAAAAACTGATTTACCATGCAAATTTACAACTCTGCTTACAAATTTGCATGGTAAATCATTCTCCCCTATCCCGAAAGTAAAGCGAAAACCACTCATTCGACAGGGCCAGCACCACGTGCAGGAAGAAGGCGACGAAGAAAGAGCCGGTTTGGATCGAGATGAGGCAGAGGGCAATGCCGAGAGGCATGGCGCCAAAAGCTTCGCGGGGGCCCTTAGGCACGTGCGCCAAAGCGTAGATCGCCGTGTTGACGGCAATCGCGGGCCAGAGCCCCATTTGCCGAAAGGCAGCAAACAAAAGCCATCCCCGAAACATCCACTCGTAGGCGAGGAGGTACAAAATCCAGCCGAGGGCAGAGCGAAACAGCAGAGGCCTATCCCAGTCCCTGCGGCGTATTTCGGGATATTGGGCCAGGCTGTCTTCCTTGCGGGTGGAAATCCAAGTCATCAGGATCATCACGGGCGTGAGGAGGAGCGTCCACTTGAGGACAGGCCCGTCTAAGCGCCAGGCCCAGCCGTAGTCGCTCAGGCCGTGCTCCTCTTGGGTGAGGGCAAAGACCAGCCAGGGCAGAAGACCAAACAAAAGTACACCCCAAAACTTTTGCAGATAAATGGCGTATTCCTGGCCACGCTCCTCTCCGTAGCGCTTTGCAAGCGCGCCCAAAATGGCCGGGTTTTTGTACAAAGCAAAGTACATGACCAGCATCAAGCCGGAAAGAAAAATGGCCAGGGTGCCTTCCTGAAGAATGTCGTACATGGTGCGGTTTTCTTGTTTAATGAGCCATTGTCATTTAAAACGGGTTTAATTTTCCGGCTTTCGCCAAATGCTATCTCAGCAAAGACACATTGCCTTTTTTGGTGAAAGTCTGTTGGTTGTAGCATTTCACCTTGAGGTAAAAGCCATAGACATCGGGCGGCAACTCCCTGCTCTTGTAGGTACCATCCCAGCCTTGTTTGGGATCGGTGGTTTCGAAGAGTTTTTGGCCCCAGCGGTCGTAAATGACGAAGTAAAATTCATCGAAAAACAGATCGCTTTGGTCGTTGCCATAGACGTAAAGGACATCGTTGTGGCCATCGCCATTGGGCGTGAAAGCGCTTGGCACGAAGATGACCGGCTCGGCGCATTCGGGCGTGATGACATAGACCGTTACTTCGGCTTCTGCTGTACAGCCGGCGATGGGTTCGACAACCGATACCGTATAAGTCGTGGTTTCCTCCGGCGAAGCTACGGGATTGTAAATCGTCGGGTCGGAAAGTGTGGAGGGTGGCATCCAGGCATACTGATAGCCCGGAAGATCCACGGTGGTCAACTGGCTGGTTTCGCCGGAGCCGAGCAGGATGGTGTCGGGATCAGCTTCTGCAAAGAGACCCAGGCCGACGTTGATGAAATGCACCTGTGTATATAAAGTGGTGTCACAGCCGTATTGGTTTGTAACGAGTACGCTCAGTTGCACATCGCCATTGGCATCCACATAGACCGCCGAGGAGTCGAGAGGCGGCAAGAGAACGGAATCCGGCGACCAGAGGTAAGTCAATTCCTGATCGGGGTCTCCGTTGATGACTTGCACCCGGAAGTCGTCGTAATCGCAGAAGTTGTATTCGGGAGCCAGGCTCACCTGCAGGGGATAGTGGTACAGGGTCACCTCTGCCGTATCCATGCAGGCGAAGCTGTCGGTGGCGATCACATAGTAGGTAAGCGTGCCTTCGGGGACAACTGTGACGGGTGAGCCTGTGCCGACAATCGGGCCGCCGATGCTTCCTTCATACCAGATGAGCTCCACCGGCACGGAAGTCGTGGCGAAAAGCATGGCTGTATCCGTATCGCACAAGACGGTATCGGGCTCGGCATAAGCTTCGAGCTCTATGAGCGGGTAAATGTGTACATAAACCTGCTGAGTGTCCGAACAAAATGTAAAGCCATCGTCATTGCTGATGATGACGGTATAGAGTTGGTCTTCGTACAAAATGGCCGTGGGGTTGTAGGAAGTGCTGTCGTCTAAGCCCGTCCCCGGAATCCAGAGGTAGTCGTAAGCGGGATTGCCGTTGGGGTTTAGCTCAACGGGCACGCCGGCGCAGGCCTCTACGGTATCCTGTACGGCTGCCGCAAAATCGGAGGTGTGTACCAGGACTTCGCCGGTTTCTTCACAGTCAAATTGGTTTTGCAAGACGTAACTAAAGCTAACGGTGCCGGTTGAAGTGCTGACCCAAACGTCCAAAGCCGTGGAGTCGGAGAGGATGGTTCCGCCCGGGCCTGCCGTCCAGACGACGCTAAGGCTGTCAAAGGAATCCAGGTTGAGGATGGAGAGCAAGATGGAATCGGTGGGGCAGACAAACAACTCGCCATCTGTTTGTACATCTATGGTGCCGTTGGTTACAACGGTTTGAGCCGTATCCGTACAATTGTACTGATCGCTGACTTGCAGGATATAGGTATCTATGGAGTCCGGCAGGACGGTGATGCCGGAATCCGAGCCGATGATTACGCCACCGCCATTCGTCCACTGGTAGTCAACATCTACATTGACCTGGGCTTCGAGCAATACGGGGGGGCCGCAGGTAATGAGGGAGTCGCCGGGCAGGATGTCGAGCTGGATGTCCTCCGGCACGAAGACCGTAACCGTTTGCTCGAGTTGACAGGTATCGGCGCCCTGGTTGTTGGTAACATGCAGGGTGTAAGTGGTAGTCTCCGTGGGGAAGGCCAGGGGCGAGCCCGAAGTGGGGTCGTCCAGGCCGGTGGCGGGCGTCCAGAGGTATTCGTAATCGGGATTGGCTCCCGGGTTGAGCTGGGTCGTATCGCCAAAGCAAAGCACTACGGTATCGGGCAGGAATACCTCCGTGAAATTCAGCAGCAGGGTATCAGCCGCATCGTCTGTGCAGCCGCCGGAGGTGAAGACTTCCAGCACGGCTATCAGCGGGGAGTCACCGGGATAGGCCCAGATGACGGGATTCGCTTCGGTGGAAGTTTGGCCGTTGCTAAAGCTCCATTGCAGGGAATCTATGGTTTGGCCCGTCAGGGTACTGACGGTTTCGTTGGTGAAGGAGATGGCGATGCTGTCTTCGGCACAACTGGCATAGTCATAGGAGAAATCAGCCTGCAGGATGGGGTCCGTGATGTCAACCGGAATACTTACCGGGAAGCCGCAACTCACGGCATAGGGGATGCTGAGAGTTACGTTGTAGGTGCCGAGATCGGGGAAGGTGAAAACGGGATTTTCAAGGGTAGAGGTATCGGTATCCGTACCGGGTACGCCGAAGTCCCAGAAGAAGGAATCCACGTTCACGCTTTGGTTGATGAATTGCACGCTGAGGCCGTCGCAGAGTATTTCGTAGGTAAATGCCAATTGGGCATTGCCGCTGACGAGGGTGATTTGCACGGTGTCCTGAGCGCTGCAATTGTACTGGCTGGTAAAAGTACCGACCACGAGTTGCGTACCCGCCTGGGAGCCGGTGAAAACGGGATTCGGTATATCATTTGCCGAAAGGCTACCCGAACCGACCACTTCCCAGAAGTACGAAAGTTGGTCGTTGGGGTCGAGGTTGGTCGCCTGAAGTTGAATGGGTTCGCCGGTACAGGCTTCTATGGCAGCAGGCGAAACTTCCACGTCCACGGGGCCGCCTGCGACGGTGAAGGTGTCGGCCTCCACACAGCCATAGACATCCACGGCATTGAGCATGTATTCGTTTTCACCCGAGACTTCTACGGTGATTTGATCGCTCGGCGGCAAAATGGGCTGGCCGTTTTCAAACCAAAAGACGGTAGTAAACTCCACGGTCTGTGCCGTCAAAGTCAGCACGGAATCGCAGGTAACCACATCCGGAAAGGTTTGCAAGCCAATGGGCGGCGGCACATGCACCAGCACCTCGCGGGTAGCCACACAGGTGTCCGGGCCGGGAGCCGTGATTTCTACCGTATAAATCGTGGTTTCCTCAGGCGAGACCTCCGGACTTACTGCCTCGGGATCGGACAAAGGCGCTCCCGAAGAAGACCAGGAATAGTGATAGTTTGGATTGCCTCCCGGGTTCAAAACCACTGACTCGCCATAACAGAGCAAAATGGAATCGGGTGTTGTCAAGTCGGGATATGACAGAGGGAATACTGTTACCTCTTTGGCAAATTCACAAAGGCCTCCAGGCGATTCGATATACACTGTGAAATGCATGACAGAATCTGCCTGCACTGAGGGGTTGGCGGCGGTGGAGTCGCTAAGCGGCGCTCCGGGCTGCCAGAGGTAGGAGTTGGCGACGATGTCCCCTGCATTGGGGTTGAGGTAAGCCAATTGCCCTTCGCAGGCATAGGCCGTATCGGGGATGAGCTGGCCGGGGAAATCCTGCCCTGCCTCCCAGGGCAGCGTCAGCGATTGTTCACAGCCGTTTTGCGAAAGCACCTGCATGGTAACCGTACCCGAGCTCGGGTTGGGCACGTAAAAGTTTGGATTCTGCTCGTCGGAAGTCAGCGTAATGGTATCGTAAGTCAGCGTCCAATGCCAGGCGACCGGCGCTGATATGGTGTCGTAGGAATGATCAAACAAGCTCACCACTGAGCTGTCGGCACAATCGAAGACCTGCAAATCGTACTCTGCAAAGAGAGAGTTGTATTGCAGGTAAATATCCCTGAAGAAGGTGTCTGCACAAACGCTGTTTGGGTCAGCGATGAGCATGATGGTGTAAGTGCCGGTATCGGGATAGGTATAGGTGGGGTTTTCGAGTGTAGAGGAGACGGTAGTATCCGGATATTGAAAATACCAGAGGTATTCCGAAGCGTAAACAGAGCTTTGGTTGTCGAAGTTTACAGTCAGGTTATCGCATTGAGCATCCGGTACGAAGAAGGAAGAGGTAACTTCTCCGCATACGCCCACATTGTACTGAAAATCGCGCCTCATGCTGGAGAGCAGTTGGCCGTTGCGGTACTCCTCCACGCAGATGCTGACGACGAACTGCCCCTGGTTGGTAGGGAAGCCGGTGAGCAGGCCCGTTTGCGGGTCTATGGTTAAAACAGTGGAGTCAGTACCCAGCACATTGTCGAGATTATAGGGCGGGTCCACCCAAACCACCGTATCATAAGGCGGATTGGAAGGCACATCCGGATAAGGGGCAGAGGAGGTTGCGCCCACATAAGGTGTACACAATTTGTACACCAGAGAATCGCCTTCTGCATCCACAGCCGAGTGGTCAAAGACAATGGGCTTATTGACGCAAATAAAAATGGGAGGGATAAAGGTGAAGTCCGGGCCACTATTGCATTGCAACATACTCTCCTCGGAGACGTAGGTCAGCAAGGTCATACCACTCTCATCCGGATTGGTAATGTTTGAAATGGTCTGATTCCTGCAACAGCGCTGATAGACGAGTTGGTAGCCGCCCGGCACCGTCGGGAGGGTTACAATTTTTTCATAATGTGTAGTATGCACGCAGACGTCGCCCGGGTCAAAGAGGCAGGGGTCATTAAAGATGGCCGACAGGGTGTCATCCATGCCCGTAAAAGGCATGTCAACGACCATGACCAACATGTCGTTCTGGTCAAAGACCCCTATGTGTGCGGGATCGTCAAAATATGCCAGGGGATTGCCAAAATAACAGTCCCTGTAGATTTCAAGGGAGATTTTGTACATATCATTGCCGAGACATTCGTAGGTTATTTCACCGCCTACGATGTGCGATGCTTTCCCAAGCAAGGGGAGGGAAAGCAAAAAGGCCAACACATAAAATTTGTAATGCTTCAACATTTTCTGTCGTTTGAGTTTCAAATATAAGGAGCTGATGACGGGCAAGATTTCTTGCCCCTCATCAGCTCCTGTGAACGAAGTTTTATACCCAAGCCAAAGTGGTTTAAAACCAAACTTCCTGGTTCAGGCGTCTAAGCGGCTTACCGTCCAAACCACTTTGCTTGGAGTGTATTTACCACCGGATAGTCTATCCCCTACCCGCGCGGCCTGTGAGTCCTACCTCAATAGTGTTACATTTCCCTTTTTGAAGAATTCTTCTCCATTGTAGCAGCGCACCCTCAGGTAGAAGCCATAGACATCCGGATGCAGGGCTTCGCCTTTGTAGGTGCCATCCCATCCCTGTTCGGGATCGGTGGTTTCGAAGAGCATCTGCCCCCAGCGGTCGTACACCGTGAAGTAGAATTCATCAAAGAAGAAATTGGCCTGGCTGTTGCCATAGACCTTCAGTACATCGTTGTGCCCATCGCCATTGGGCGTGAAGCCCGTGGGTACGAAGATGACCGGTTCGCCGCACTCGGGCGTAATGACATATACGGTTACTTCGGCAGAAGCCTGGCAACCGGCCTCGCCTTCTACCGTAATGGTGTAAGTCGTTGTCTCTTCGGGAGAGGCAATGGGATTGAAGATGTTCGGATCTGAGAGCGTCGAAACGGGCTCCCAGTAGTAGATATAATCCGGAATTTCCACCGTCGTTAATCGGCTGGTTTCTCCCGAGTTTTGGAAAATGGTATCCGGCTCGGCATCGGCAAAGAGGCCGGTATAGACATCCACCACATTGATGAAGGTAGTCAGTGTATCTTCGCAGCCGTATTGATTGGTAACGACCACGCTGACTTCTGTGTCTTCCAAGGGCGCTACGGTTTCCACGGGCCCGTAAGGCGGTGTTCCAAAGAGGGTATCGGGCGACCAGTCATAGGTCAACTCCTGCACGGGGGCCTCGTTGACGACTTCCAGCTCGACCTCTTCGTAGAGGCAGAGGTCGTACCAGGATTGCAGGCTGATGGCGAGCGGGTAGGCATCTACGGTTACCATGGCGGTATCGAAGCAGCCCAGGCTATCGGTAGCGATGACGTAGAACGCCACCGTGCCGAGGGGCGTAACGGGCACTACGGGCCCGTTGGCAAAGGGGTCGCCACCGAGGCTGTCTTCGTACCAGTCGAAGTTCACTACGGGCACAGCAGCATTTGCCGAAAGGCTAATCTCTGTCGTATCGCAAAGGATGGTATCCGGCTCGGCAGTGAGCTCTATATCGGGATTGACGAGCACGAGCACCTGCTGCGTATCAGCGCAGAAGACCAGGCCGTTGTCATAGCCGATAAGTACGTCGTAGAGTTGATCCTCCCAAAGGGTGGCCGTGGGGTTGTAGCTGGTGCTGTCGTCCAAGCCCGTGCCGGGCATCCAATTGTAGCTGTAGGCGGGATTGCCGACGGGATTGACGGGCACGCCTATGCCCGGGCAGGCTTCGACGGTATCCTGAACGACGGCCTCAAAATCGGAGGTCAGGACTTCGATGCTTCCCGTTTCTACGCAGTTGAACTGATTGACCAAAGCGTAGTTGAAAAGGGCCGTATCTGGCTCGGCTGTAACCCAGACGTCAAAGCCTGTGGGGTCGGACAAAATGCTGCCATTCTGGCCGGCTTGCCAGAAGATGGTCAGTTGGTCAAAGCTGTCTAAGTTGATGAGCGACAGTTGCAGGGAGTCTATCGGGCAGGTGATGATCTGCTGCTCTGCTTCGTAATCTATATCGCCATTGGTGACGAAAATTTCATCCTGGCCGATGCAACCGTATTGATTGGTTACTTCGAGATAGTAGGTGGCCGTAGAATCGGGCAGTACGGAGATGGCCGAATCCGTTCCGATGAGTACGCCGTTTTCATCCGTCCAGATGTAGTTGTAGTCATCGGGCGCTCCCGGGCTGACGGAGGCTTCCAGCAATACAGGCGGCCCGCAGGTCAGGGCCGAATCGCCGGGCTCAATGGCCAGTTGGATTTGCTCCGGCACGAAGACTGTTACGGTTTTTTCCAGGCTGCAGGTATCGGCGCCCTCGTAGTTGGTGATGTGCAGGGTATAAGTGGTTGTCTCCGTGGGATAAGCGAGTGGCGAGCCCGAAGTGGGGTCATCGAGGCCGGTTGCCGGGGTCCAGAGGTAGTCGTAAGCCGGATTGGCGCCCGGGTTGAGCTGGGCGGTATCGCCATAGCAGAGCACCAGGGTATCCGGCAGGAAGACCTCTGTAAAGGTAAAGGTGAGTGATTCCGCCGTTTCTCCCTGGCAGCCAATCTCCGTAGTAACGGTGAGCTGCACCGTCAGCGGAGAGTCGCCGGGGACGACGGTGATGACCGGATTTTGCTCGGTGGAGGTTTGGCCATTGCTGAAGGTCCAGTTCCATTGGTTAATGGGGCTGGTCAGGGTGCTGGTAGAGGCATCAGTGAAGGCGATGAGGATGCTGTCTTCTTCACAATTCACGTAATCATAGGTGAAGGCCGGCAGCATGATGGGCTCCACGATGTCTATGGGGATGGTTATGGGCACGGCACAATCCACATCGTAGGCGATGTCGAGGGTAACCGGATAGGTACCCAGGCCGGGGAAAGTGAAAGTGGGATTGACTGCCGTAGAAGTATCGGCATCCGTACCGGGCACGCCAAAGTCCCAGACGAAGTCGTAAGCGTTTTGGCTGGTATTGGTGAACTCTACCGTCAGGCCATCGCAGAGGATTTCATAGGTAAAGCTGAGGGCGATGTCAGAATCCACCACAGCGAGGAAGATGGTATCCGTTTGGCTGCAGCCAAATTGGTTGGTAAAAGTACCCGTGATGGTGCTGGTACCGGGCGGGCTGCCGATGATGGGCGTGGGTTGGTCTTCGTTCATGAGGGTGCCGGCGCCTTCTATGGTCCACTCGTACTGGATGATGTCGTTGGTATCGAGGTTGGTTGCCATGACGACAATGGGTTCGCCGGTGCAGACGAACTGGTCGGGCGTTACCTCTACATCTACGGGGCCTCCGGCTATGGTGAGGCCTTCTTCTTCGGTGCAGCCGTAGATATCGGTGGCTACGACCTGGTAGGTATTGACGCCGGAGACCTCTACGGTTAAGTCGGTGCCCGGCAGGGGTAAGATGAGTTCGCCGTTTTCGAACCACTGCAAGGAGGAGAGCTCAGTAGTCTGAGCTGTTATGCTTGCAACGGAATCGCAGGTAAGCACATCCGCAGCGGGGTCCAGAGTCAGGCCGATGGCCGGCGGTACAAAGACCTCGATGGTGCGTGTGATGGAGCAGGTATCGAAACCGAGGTGGGTGATTTCCACGGTATATATGGTCGTTTGCTGAGGCGCCACTTGTACGGAGGGCGCTGTGGGGTCTCCGATAATGGCCGAAGCGGGGCTCCAGACGTACTCAAAGTCTGAGGAGCCTCCTGCATTTAGCGTAAGCGTATCGCCGAGGCAGAGCAGGGTGGAATCGGGTACATTCACGGAGATGAGCTGTACGCTTACCGTTTCCGTATAGCTGTTGGTACAGCCCTCGTCGGTGGTGATGGTGAGCGTAACGTCAAAGGCGCCGCTTTGATAGACGGTGAAAACGGGGTTTTGCTCATTGGAAATGCCGAGGTTGCCAAATTGCCACTGCCAGGAGACGATGTTGCCGAGGGTTGAGTTGAAGGAGGCATCGTAAAAGGCGATGGTTTCGTGATCTGTCTCGCAATCCGAAATTTCATAGGTAAAGCCCGCCTGCAGTTCTATCTGCGGGATGGTGATATCCATGGTGATGGTGTCGCCGCAGAAGTTGGAGGCATCCGTCATCAGGGTTACACTATAGGTGCCAATGGCGGGATAGGTATAAGAGGGATTTTCCTCTGTGGAGACATCGGCGGTGGTGGTGGGGTCGCCAAAGTCCCAGACATAGCCCGAGGCGTTGGTGCTGAGGTTGGTAAACTCTATGGTCAGGCCATCGCAGGCGATGTGGGTGCTGAAGTCCAATTGCGGGAGGGCAGTTTCGACTTCTACGGTTACGGTACGTTGGATGGTACAGGGCGTATCGCCTCCTTTGGTGATGGTTACGGTATAGGTGGTCGTTTGGGTCGGCGTGGCGATGGGGTTGGGAGAAGTTTCCTGCCCTGCGATGCCATCGGAAGGCGACCAGAGGTAGAAGTAGGAAGCATTGAAGTTGGGATTGAGCTCTACCGACTCGCCGAGGCAGATGTGGTGATAGACGGGGATGTCTTCCTGGATGAGTTCTACATCAATGTTTTGCGTAGTGCTGTCCTGGCATCCCAAGTCGGTGGTGATGAGCAATTGTACCTGCAGGGTTTGGGTTTGAGTCAGGGTAATTTCTGCGGTTTGGCCGGAGGCTGTTTGCGTGCCGTTGTTGGTGATGAAGGTCCAATCCCATTGTACGATGTTGCCCGTATTGTTGAGGGAGTTGTCGGTGAAGAGCAGGGTAAGCTGGTCTTCTTCGCAACTGGTCACCTGGTAATCAAACTGGGCCTGCAGGAGGCGGGGCGGCAGGGTAATTTCCTGCGTCAGCGTATCGCGACAGAGCAGGGAGGGGTCTGTCATCAGCGTAACGGTATAGGTACCGATGGCGGGATAGGTGTAGCTTGGGTTTTCTTCGGTGGAGGTGTCGTTGGGGTTGGAGGGGTCTCCAAAGTCCCAGACGTAGGCCGAGGCGTTTTGGCTGGTGTTGGTAAAATCCACTGTTACGGCATCGCAGTTGATGTAGGTCTCGAAGCTGAGTGCCGGCAGGGGCTCTACCACCACGGTTACCGTTTTTGTGAAGGTGCAAAAATCGCCGGGGGAGGTGATATGGACGGTATAGGTGGTGGTGGTTGTGGGTGATACCACGGGATTTGCCGCGGTAGAGTCGGGCACTTGATCGGCGGGCATCCAGAGGTAGGGCAGGTTGCCGATGGTATCTTCCTGGGGATTGAGTTCTACCGATTCTCCGAGACATATATATAAGGTGTCTTCGATAAAAGCGCCGGGGAAGTCTATGCCGGTTTCAAAGGGCCGGCTTATGCTTTGCACACAGTTGTTGGCCGAAGTAACTTCCATGGTGATGATGCCCGTTACCGGTTGGGGGAGATAAAAGATGGGGTTTTGCTCGGTGGAAGTCAGGGTAACGGTATCGTATGCAACGGTCCAATTCCAGGCCACCGGCGCTGAAATGGTATCATAGGAGTGGTCATAGAGGCTGAGCACGGAGCTGTCCGAGCAATCGAAGACCTGGAGGTCGAATTCTGCAAAGAGGGAATTGTGCTGCAGGTATATCTCATTGACAAAGGTATCTGCACAGACAGAGCCCGGGTCGGCAATCAGCATGATGGTATAAGTGCCTGTGTCGGGATAGGTATAAGAGGGGTTGATTTCGGTAGAAGAGATGGTGGTATCGGGATATTGGAAATACCAAAGGTAGGTAGAGGTGTAAGCCGAGCTTTGGTTTTCAAAATCCACGGTAAAATTTTCGCACTGGGCGTGAGGGGCGAAGAAGGCTGCGGTAGCTTCGCCACACTGACCCACGTTGTACTGGAAATCCCTTCTCATGCTGGAGATGAGTTGGCCGTTGCGATATTCCTCCACACATACGCCTACGACGAATTGCCCCTGGTTGGTGGGAACGCCGGTTATGAAGCCCGTGTGAGGGTCTATGGAGAGCACGGTGGAGTCGGTACCGAGGATGTTGTCGAGGTTGTAGGGAGGGTCCACCCAATCCACGGTATCATAAGGCGGCGCCGAAGGGATGGGGGGATAAGGATTGCTATAGGTTGCTCCTTCATAAGGCGTGCAGAGGCGATAGACGAGGGAGTCGCCTTCGGCATCCGTAGCGGAGTGATCGAAGTCTATGGGCTTGTTGACACAGATAAAGATGGGCGGGATGAAGGTAAAGTCGGGGCTGTTGTTGCACTCCAGCATACTCTGTTCCGACATATAGGTGGACAGCGTCATCCCTGTTTGATCGGGATTGTAGATGTTGGAGATGGTTTGGTTTCGGCAACAGCGCTGATAGACCAGTTGATAGCCGCCCGGGATGGCCGGCAGGGTTACCACTTTTTCATAACGGGTCGTATGCACACAGACGTCTCCCGGGTCAAAGAGACAGGGGTCGCTAAAGATGGCCGAGAGGGTATCGTCCATGCCGGTAAAGGGCATGTTGACCTGCTGGACGAGGATGTTGCTTTGATTGAAGATGCCGATATGAGCGGGATTGTCAAAATAGGCCGTGGGGTCGCCATAGAAGCAATCCCGATAGACATCCAAAATGATTTTGTACTGGTTGTTGCCAAGGCATTCAAAAGTGATCTCTCCACCTACGATGTGCGAGGCCCGTGCTTTGGTTGGCATGAGCGAAAAGAAGGCAAAAAGGAGTACCAGAGCAAAGGCAGAGCGTGCCATTTGCAGGTATCGGAAGTTATTGCTGTGTGTCAGACCCATGGTAGATTGTTTCTGTTAGCACGAATTAAGGAATGGGCAACATAAGGAGCATCAATTTTCACCCAGAGCGATACCTATGATTTCTACCCTGCGCTCCAAAGAAGCTACCGGGCTGTAGATCGAGTTCCTTTCGTCTTCGAGGCGATCGCTGACTTCCGGATTGGCTTTGCGGTCGCCATAGGGCTCACGCACAACGACAATTTGGCCTGACTCGAAATAAGGCTTCAACACTCCGCCTTTGAACTTCTTCAGGTAGTTCTCTACGCTGGCGATGCGGCGGGAGGTCAGGGCATCGTTGTATTCCGTACTGGCTCTGGGGCTGGCATAGCCCTTGATAGTTATTTTCACCGGCACGCCTTCCCGGAGCGCCTTATACATGCGGTCGGCAAAAGCTTCGAGAGTAGCATAGCCGTCACGCACTTCGCGGTCGAAGAAGGCTTCCACCCGTCGTTGCGCGAGATAGCGGTCGCGTCCTTGCAGCACTTTGGTATATTCCTGAACAAACTTTTGCTTGCGCGCATAATAAGCCTCAAACAACTCATCATAAGACTTGTTGGTCGTAGTTGCATAAGTACGCGGGTCGGGCTGGTCGTTGTCGAAGTAGATGTAGAGGGGCGGAATTTCGATCAGGCTCTTTGGTTGCAGGTAGAACTTGTGCTCCAAAGAGAACTCATTGCCTATTTGCGTTAAGTCCAGCTCCAGGGTATCGGGATGATAACCCGGCTTGGTAGCGATGATGGTATAGGTTTTGTTTCGCGAAAGCGGGAAGTGGAAATCGTTGCCGGTTTCATTGGTTTTGAGGTCTATGGGCACCCCGTCTTCAAAGAGTTGCAGACTGGCTCCGGGCAGGGGCGGCGTGCCTTCTGATTTTTCAAACACCAGGCCCGTGAAGTCTATGCCTTCGGGCGGCAGGTACATGTCTATGCGGATTTTTTGGTCTTCCGGCGGCATGCGCAAGTCCAGCACCGTTTCGGTAGGCACATAGCCTTCTGCCGTAGCCGTGAACACATAGGCCGATCCCTGCTCGGGGGAGAAGTTGTACTTGTTGCCCGTAGGGTTGTTCTCTTCTTTGAGGACGAGCTTGTTGCCATCCACCAGGCGGGCCAGGCTGAGGGTGGTGTTGGAGAGGGGCAGGCCCGTTTTGGCATCGTAAGTAAAGATCTCCACTTTCAGGTCTGTACGGCGGAAGTGGTAGATGTCGAAGCAGCAGTAGTTGCCATCGTCTTCAAACTTTACAGAGCCGTCGCGATTGGAGGCGAAAAAGCCGCTGAGGCCGTACTCGTCTAAGGTGTAGTAGGCATCGTTGAAATTGGTGTTTAAGGGATACGGCAGGTGTACGATCTCTCCCCAGCCATCGCCTTCCCTGGAGATGCTGTAAATATCCAGCCCGCCCATGCTTCGGTGGCCTTTGGAGCTGAAGTAGAGCGTTTGGGTAGGCGTGTGAAAGAAGGGCGTCATATCGTCCTCTTCCGTGTTGATGCCTTCTATGTGATGGGCTTCGGAGCAATTGTTGAGGCCTTCTTCGAGGTAAACATACCAGATATCTGCTTTACCCTTGCCTCCCGGGCGGTTGGAGACAAAGAAGAGCACTTCTTTGCCTGCGGCTTCGTCAAAGCCTATGCCGGGCTCGGAAGCGCTGTATCCCTCCATGTTCACCGTTTGCGGAAGCGGTATGGGCGTGCCGAGGGAATCGGGGCCAAACACTTCGCGATAATAAATCTTGCAATTGACTTTTAGGCCTGTGGTATATTGACAGAGGCTGTAATAAATGCGGGAGCCGTCCTTGTTGAAGCAGGGATAGCCGGCATGCCAAAGCTCCTGGTCGCCCGGGTTGATGGCCGCATAGCGCTCAGGCGCCATGCCCGGAAGTTGACGCATGATGCGCATGTAAGGACGGGGCGGGACATATCCCTCGTCTTTCTCCGGCACATTGCTGAAACTGGTGTAATACGTAGCGCTATCGGCATAAGTAAAGGCACCAAATTCTGAATAAGAGGTATTGATGCCCGGAGCGGGTTGTTCAATGATGATGGCAGCATCTTCATGCTCCATCACATCCATGGCCCACTCACAGGTTTGGGCTTCTTCGACGGCTTTTTGGGCTTCTTCGTCATTGACTCCGCTCATTTTGGCGGCGTATTCGTAAAAGAGCTCGGCGGCTTCTTCATAACGCCCCATAGATTTTTTGGCGTGAGCAGCCCAAAAGACAGCGTCCGAATAGCCCTCTTCGCCGGCCAGTTCCATCACCTGCTGAAAAGCGCTGTCGGCCATGTGAAAGTCATTGAACAGAAAAGCGGAGCGACCGACTTTGTACCAGACTTCCGGATTGTCTTTCTCGATTTCTGCAGCGTGGCCGAAGTAAACCATAGCGGCATAGTAATCTTCCTGTAGAAAGGCTTTTTCCGCAGCTTTCATGTAGGCACTAAAAGTCTGGCTGTAAGCAAAAAAAGCCGGCATGAGGAGCAAGAGAGAAAAGATGTATTTCTTCATGGCAAAGTATGGAGTTGCGAGCAAAATGTCTTAAGGTTTTCAGGTCAATACAAACGGCAGAGGCGCACCCTGTCTAAGGGTTTCACCTTAGTGATGGCATAGCGCACAGTCAGCTCCGGGCCGCCGCGATAGAGGGTAGCTACGGAGAAGTCGGAGACATTGATGTCATAGCTAAGCCCTACCTGCCACTGGTGATAGAGGAATTGGAGATGAGGAATGATGGCATCGCCTATGGAATTGAAGCGATAGGAGCCGCCCAGTTCCACTGCTATTTCCCGCGAAGGAACGAGATTTAGATAGACGCGAATGCCGGCCCCGGCTACGGCCTCAAAATAAGGCCCCTGAAACTGAGCCAGGCCGTGCAAAGGCAGGTCCACCTGCTCGCTCAGCTGCAGCATAGGCCGCATGTACAGGCTCAGCCGCATGGGCAAAGCGCTTTCATCGGCACTGTAAAAAGCCTGGTTGGGGCGATTGATGTGAAAAGCTGCCGCCCCCACATCCAAATAAGTGCGCTTGCCCGTCTTTTGGCCGTGATAGTT
>Ga0256832_1000469_pt1 | contig 26036 bp, 28 predicted proteins | sample 134614metaG_FD_190534 | JGI IMG/M metagenome (GOLD analysis project Ga0256832, IMG submission 190534) | Hydrothermal vent microbial communities from Lau Basin, Pacific Ocean - 134-614 | ecosystem: Environmental > Aquatic > Marine > Hydrothermal vents | place: Pacific Ocean: Lau Basin | collected... | reverse complement strand
ATGACGTCATGGAGAATGGCAGCGACGATACTCTGGTGATCCAGACGCATGCTGGCCAGGATCTTGGCCACGGCCAGCGGATGGTGGATGTAGGGCTCCCCCGATAGCCGCTGCTGGCCGGAATGGGCCGTAGCGGCGAACTCATAGGCGCGGTAGACCTCTTCGACCTGCTCCGGCTCCAGGTAGGTCTCCAGGAGCCGGAGCAGATTGGCAACCTCTGATGCCGGGCCCCCTTTCCGCCCGGCGAGTCTCAGCAGGGTGTGGGTTGCCCGCCTAGCTGGCCGCGGCCGCGGTTTGCTCCGGCTGCTGCTGTTCGGCAGCAGGCCGCTCCACAGTCTCTTCATCGAGCACCTCGCTGGTGGTCAGGCCTGCGGCGATCTCCCGTAGCGCCACCACGGTGGGCTTGTCGTTCTCCCAAGGCACCTTGGGCTCCGCTCCCAGCGCGATCTGCCGTGCCCGCTTGGCCGCCACCAGAACCAGCTGAAACCGGTTGTCCACGTGCTCGAGACAATCTTCCACTGTAATACGTGCCATGATTCTAGAAACTCCCGCTCATTCGAAATAGCGACTCATTCTACTGGAACCGGGGATCCCCCGCCACTTCACTGCGGCACCAGATCCTGCAGCAGCTCCCGCAGTTTCAGCTCCTGCGCCTCCAGCCGCAGCCGTCTGGCGACGACGATGGCGCGCAGCTCTTCCAGACTCCGTTCAAACCGGTCGTTGACCACCAGATAGTCGAACTCCCGATAGTGAGACATCTCCTCGGTCGCGTCCCGCATGCGCCGGGCGATGGTCTCCTCGCTGTCCTGTCCCCGGTCGCGGAGACGTTGCTCCAGCACCTCCCGTGAGGGGGGGAGAATGAAGATGCCCACCGTCTCGGGAAACGCCTCCCGCACCTGGCGGGCTCCCTGCCAGTCGATCTCCAGGATGACATCGATACCCGCCCGCAGCCGTTCGAAGATATTGGCCTTCGCCGTGCCATAAAAATTTCCGAACACTTCGGCGTGTTCCAGGAACTCGCCGGCCGCGACCATGCGCTGAAAGCCCTCCCGGTCGATGAAATGGTAATTGATCCCGTCCTTCTCCCCCGGACGCGGCGGACGGGTGGTATAGGAAACCGAAACCTCCAGCTCGTCGAGCTGCTCTACCAGCGCCTTCACCAGACTGGTCTTGCCCGCCCCCGACGGCGCTGCAACGATGTACAACGTGCCTATCATCATTCGATATTCTGCACCTGCTCCCGCATCTGTTCTATCAATACCTTCAGCTCGACGGCCGCCTGGGTGGTCCTTGCATCGGCCGCTTTCGAGCCGATGGTGTTCGCTTCACGGTTGAGCTCCTGCATCAGAAAATCGAGCCTTCTTCCCACCGGCTCATCCTGCTTCAAAACCCGCCTCACCTCCTCGACATGGGTGGCAAGGCGATCCAGTTCTTCGGTGATATCGACCTTCTGCGCAAACAGGAGCATCTCCTGCTCCAGTCGCGCCGGGTCCAGTTCCTCTTTCAGCTCCGCCAGTCGCTGCTCCAGCTGTCTCCGCCAGCGGCGGGTCGCTTCCGGCAGATGCCGGCGCAGCTCGGCCACCAGCTGCTCGATGGCCGCACAGCGCTGTTCGATGAGCGGCTCGAGCCGGCCTCCCTCTCTCGTGCGGGTCGCAGTGAGCTCCTCGAGCACCTGCTCCAGAAGCCCCAGTACCTGCTCCTTCCACAGCCCGGTATCCAGTTTGGGCGGCAGCAGCACATCCGGCCAGCGGAGAATATCCATCGAGCTGACCGCCGCCGGGTTGTACAACATACCGTCGATGACCCGGCTGGCGTGCGCCAGCTGGCGCGCAAGATCCTCGTTGATGACCAGCTCCCCCTGGGCCGCCGAAGGGTGAAAGCTCAACCGGCACTCCACCTTGCCACGCCCGAGTCCCCTGCCCAGCCGCTCCCGGATGGCCATCTCCAGAAAACGCAGCTCTTCCGGGAGACGCACGCTCATCTCCAGATAACGGTGATTTACCGAGCGCAGCTCCATCTCCAGCGAGCCCCACTCCCCGTGCCGCTCACCGCGGGCAAAGGCTGTCATGCTCCGAATCATTTCGACCGGCCGATGGTGTGCATCGAACCCCTCCTTGTGGACACCGGAAATAGTCTAACCGAATCAACTCGGTTGCGGCTATAATGAACGGCCCTGCAACAATCACCGTTTTCCAACAAAAAGGAATGCTTCATGCGAGTCGATGGACGCCAGCCGGGTGAGATTCGACCGGTCGAGATCACTACCGGATATATCAAACACGCCGAGGGTTCCGTACTGGTGGCGTTCGGCGATACCCGGGTCATCTGCACCGCCAGCGTGGATGAGCAGGTACCCCGTTTCCTGAAAGGCACCGGTCAGGGGTGGGTGACGGCGGAATACGGCATGCTGCCCCGCTCCACCGGCAGCCGGATGCGACGGGAAGCGGCACAAGGGCGGCAGGGGGGACGCACCATGGAGATCCAGCGGCTCATCGGCCGCTCCCTGCGGGCGGTGGTGGATTTCGAGGCGCTGGGTGAACGGACCATCGCCATCGATTGTGACGTCATCCAGGCGGACGGGGGTACCCGCACCGCCTCCATCACCGGCGCCTACGTGGCGATGGTGGAAGCGGTTCGGCACCTGCTCAAAGAGCGAGTCATCCAGAAGGATCCCATCCACGGCCAGGTGGCTTCCGTATCGGTGGGCATCGTGGATGGCGAGGCGATGGTGGACCTCAACTACGTGGAGGACTCCACCGCCGAGACCGACATGAACGTGGTGATGAACGATGCCGGGGCGTTCATCGAGATCCAGGGAACCGCCGAGGGGCACGCCTTCCGCCGGGAAGAGCTGGATACCATGCTGGACCTGGCTGAGCCCGCCATCACGCTGCTGCTCGAAAAACAGCGGGAAGCCCTGGAGTAACGACATGCAGCGTATCGTTCTGGCCACCGGGAATCCCGGTAAGACGAGAGAGATGAGACAGTTGCTGGCCGATCTCCGCTTCGAGATCCTGCCGCAGGCGGAGTTTGGTGTTCCGGAGGCCGACGAGACCGGCCTCACTTTCGTGGAAAACGCCCTGCTGAAGGCCCGCAACGCTGCCCTGCATACGGGTCTCCCCGCCATCGCCGACGACTCGGGTCTGGAGGTGGATGCCCTCCAGGGGGCGCCCGGGATCCGCTCCTCCCGTTATGCAGGCCCGCACGCCAGCGATGAGGAGAACAACCGGAAGCTGTTGCATGCGCTGGAGGGGCTCCCGGAGGCCGAGCGGACCGCCCGCTTCCGCTGTGTCGTGGTCCATCTGCGCCATGCCGCCGATCCCGCCCCCCTCATCTGCGAAGGGATCTGGGAAGGCTCCATTCTCACCGCTGCGCGGGGAGAGGGTGGATTCGGCTACGATCCCCTCTTTCTGGTCCCGGAGCTGGGATGCAGCAGCGCCGAGCTGGATGCCGAGACCAAAAACCGCTTGAGCCACAGGGGGCAGGCCCTGAGCAGACTCAAACAGGCACTATGCCATCGCAGCAAGCAAAGGAAGTAGAGTCCACCGCCGTCACCATCCGGGCCGCGAACCAACCCCGTTTCGATACGCTGCCCCCGCTGGGCCTCTATGTCCATGTTCCCTGGTGCATCCAGAAGTGCCCCTACTGTGACTTCAACTCCCATGCGATCGGGGAGCAGAAACCACCCGAGTCCGCCTATATCGAGGCACTGATCGCCGATCTGGAGCAGGACCTTCCCCTGATCTGGGGGCGGCCGATCCAGACCCTGTTCATCGGCGGAGGCACCCCGAGCCTGTTGTCCGGAGAGGGAATCGACAACCTGCTCTCCCAACTACGGGCACGGCTTCCCTTCGCCCCGGAGCTGGAGATCACCCTGGAAGCCAACCCCGGGACCGTCGACTGCGGGCGATTCAGGGCGTTCCGGGAGGCCGGAGTCAACCGCCTCTCCATCGGCATCCAGAGCTTCCATGATGATTCCCTGCGCCGGCTGGGGCGCATCCATACCGCCCAGCAGGCCCGGCAGGCAGTGACGCTGGCACGGGAGGCCGGCTTCGAAAGGATCAATCTGGACCTGATGTTCGGCCTGCCCGGCCAGTCTGCCGCGATGGCAGAGCGGGATCTGCGCTGCGCCCTGGCCCTCCGGCCGACCCACATCTCCTACTATCAGCTGACCATCGAGCCCAACACCCACTTCCACCACCAACCACCGGCCCGCCTGGAAGAGGATGGGCTCTGGGAAATACAGGAGCGGGCGAAGCACCTGCTTGCCGACCACGGTTACGAGCAGTACGAGATCTCCGCCTACGCCCGGAGAGGACACCGTTGCCGGCACAATCTCAACTACTGGCGATTCGGAGACTATCTGGGAATCGGTGCCGGCGCCCACAGCAAGCTCACCCTCCCCCACAGCCACTCCGTAGTGCGACTGGCGAAGGTGAGGCACCCCCAACGCTATCTCACCACCGCCGCCACGCCAGAGAGGATCCAGCAGAAAAATCATCTGCAACCTCATGAAATTGCTCTGGAATTCATGATGAATGCCTTGCGCCTTACGGATGGATTCGAGACCGCACTGTTCGCCGAACGGACCGGGCTGCCTCTGGGTTTCGTCCGGAAACCGCTGGAGATCGCCGAGCACAAGGGGTTGATTGTCCGTGATACGCTCCATATCCGCCCTACCGAGCTGGGCAGACGCTACCTGAACAACCTTCTGGAGCTCTTCTGCTGACAGAAAAGAGGCCGCACGAAGCGGCCTCGAACGATGAGAGAAAAACCAGGGGTTATACCGGGATGGAGTGCCCCTCCATCCGGTTGCGAAACTTCACATCATTACGCTGTTTCCGGGCGATATTCTGCAGTTGACGCCGTGCAGCCTCGAAGGCATCCCGGATCGCCACATAGAGGTCCTCATGGGGCTCCCGTTTCACCACCACTTCCGAACCGGGAATGGTAATGTCGATGGATGCATTGTACAAAACCCCCTTGTTGTGGTGGCGATGGGGCGCTTCCACCACGACCCGGCAGCTCATGATTCCATCGTAGAAGCGCTCCAGCTTGCGTGCCTTCTTTCTTACCACCGCTTCAATGGCCTCGGTGAGCACGATGTTTCTGGCGGTAATCTGCAATGGTAACTTCATGTATAGAACCCCCTTTATCGATCAAGTTGTTCCGAACAGGAATGGAAGATGAAACACAGGGTCTTTGCCACTCTCCTCCCTGGCACGTCGGCCACTGTTTCCATGGGGCCGAATCTGCACCTGTTTTATATGACCCAAATCAGATAATAGACCATTTTATGGATTGTTAAAGTTTGTTGCCGCTTCCGTGATAATCTCAAGGATTCTCCACGTGCACGGCCAGCACGTCGCACGGAGCAGAATGCAGCACCGCGTTGGCGGTGGATCCCAGCAGGCGGGACAATCCATGCCGCCCATGGGAACCGATGACGATAAGGTCGGTCTGCCATTGCTCTGCATGTTCGATGATGGTCCATTTCACGGCACCGATCTCCACGGTCCAGTTGGCCTCTTCCAACCCTTCCTTCTCTACCAGTTGCCTGAGAGAATCGCGGGCGGAATCCAGCATCTGATCCTCGAAATCCACCGGCAGGGATGGCATCCCTTCGTAGGGAGGAGCCATGATCATCGGCTCCACCACATGAATGATGCTCAATCTGGCATCACAACATTCCGCTAATTGCTTGGCGCGCTGGCAGATCTGCTCCACGCCGGGCATGAAATCCACTGCCAACAGAATGTGTTGGTAACTCTTCATCGTTGCATCCTCCCTCATTCAGACCAGAGACAACAGCAGCAACACGAACAGCACCACCAGACCGATCGGGATGAGAAGCGCTTTCCAGTCCGCCGCAGTCGCCTTGGGGGCCGTCTTCAAGGTGTGTTTCAGACCCGGAAAGAACCAGACGAGGACAACCACCACCAGCAACCCCAGCAGCAGCTGCTCCCAAACCGCCATCGTCTCCATCCGACTCCTCCTGGCCCCTCCACCAACCGCCAAAATCACGGCACCGTGTGGGCGCCCCCTTTGCCACAAGTAACCATTCAGCATAGTTATGAAACAGGCCGGTAACTGTTCAGAACGCCCCTGAAATTCGTCAGTTCAAGGCGAAAAATGTGAGTTTACGAGTGTAAATGGAGTGTAAATGACCATTTTTCAACGCAGAAATGGCGGATTTCAGGGGTGAGCTGAATAGTTACTGCCACAAATACAAAAAAGCGCCGGCGACAGCGCCAGCGCTTCTTGTCATCGATCGCTCGGTTGGGCCCCTGTCGGCCCATCCAATGACATCGACTTACAGAATTGCCACATCCTCAGCCTGCAGACCCTTCTGTCCCTGAGTAACAGAAAACTCCACCTGCTGCCCCTCTTCCAAGGTACGGTAACCCTCACCCTGTATGGCACGAAAGTGCACGAAGACATCGTCCCCTTGCTCCCGTTGAATGAAACCATACCCCTTGGAGTTGTTGAACCACTTTACCGTACCTGTTTCACGTTCTGACATAATCGAGTCTCTCTAAATAAACATATGATGAAACACCCCCGAGCTTCGGGAGTAACTTCAATTGTAGCGGATTTTCCAGCCAAGGTAAGTCCTTTGGATCAATAAAAACCGAGGCCAGCCACCCCGCCGCAAACGATTCCTGGCGCAATTTTTGCTATCATCTCGCACATCCATCCCTGTGGAGAGGGATGTGGGGTATAAGGTTGGGCAAAGCGCAGCGCGCCCGGCGAGGAAAATGTCGGGCAAGGCGCCGACCCGCCACCGCCCAACCTTACAGGCCTGGATCGAACCGTCACTCCCGTGACGAGACTTCCTTCTGTGTGATTGCAACGAAACGCATTCGCTTCCTCGACGGGTGTTCCTTTCGATTTCCCTCCTCAGCAAAGGCAGGAGTGTCGCAATATTTTACATCGTAGCCGTTCCAGATTGACGGAACACAAAAAAAATCAGGCAAAAACAAATCATTGCCGACATGGCATAAAGCATGCTAAGCACACTGGGCGTGCGACAAATTCCTACCATCAAGAAAAAACAGAATGAAACTAGGAACATCTTTCAAACGGTAGACATCCATCACATCGTTTTGATGATGAGACCAATGATGGATTTCTCGACTTAGGGAGAGCAAGGCGGAAATTCATTTTTCCATGCTCTAGGGCGAGTTTCGACAGAGGGGGGGAGAAATATGGAAGAAACGTAGGAATTCGTGACCATTACGAGAACGTCGTGTCGAGAATGATTTGTCATGAACCAAAAAACAAAAAAGGAAGGTTGAAAATGAAAATGACGATAAAAACCGCAGGACTGACCGTGGCCCTATCGGCGGGGCTGCTGTTTGGCGTACAGAGCCAAGCATCGATGTACGTGGTTCCGGAAGGGCTCCACGTTTCGGTTCCGTACGAGTTGGGTCCCACCAATCCTGGAAAATGGGGAGATTCCGTACCAGGCACTCCGGCATCCGTGACATGGAGCCTCATACCCGATGGTACCGGCTGCGGAAGTGAGTGCAGTAGCACCATTTCGTCACTGGCCAGTTTCATGCCGGCAGGATTCAAGGCGGAAATAGAGAGAGCTTTCAACGCATGGGAGAGCGTCGCCGGGATTACTTTTACAGAAGTCACGGATAGCGGTGCTCCCTTCGATTCCCCTGGTGCAACGGGCGACATTCGCATCGGCGGCCACGGCTTCGACGGAACCAGCGGTATATTGGCGCATGGTTACTATCCTCCCGCCAACGGCATCAGCGCCGCCGGTGATATTCACTTCGATACCGCAGAAAGCTGGAGTATTGGATCCAACATCGATATCTTCACTGTGGCCCTGCATGAAATTGGCCATGCCATCGGACTGGGCCACAGCTCAAACGCCGATGCTGTAATGTATGCATATTATGGCGGCCCGGTCTCCGGTCTACATCAGGATGATATCGATGGTGCCGTCTATCTTTACGGTCAGGCCGCTCCAGTACCGGTCCCTGCAACGATCTGGCTGATGCTGTCCGGTCTCGGCCTGCTGTTGAGGTTCGGCAAACGAGCCTCATCCCGGGAGGCTGTTGCTGTCTGAGACGGCGACTGGTGATTTCCGGTATGAAGCGCGAGAGGCGGTCCACCGTCTCTCGCGTTCGTTTGCTTTTCACGGATATGCTCAGGATGAAGAGCCGATCGATTGCCATTGCAGGATTGACGTTGCTGATTGTCACTGCCGTAGAGGCGAAGTGGGCAAGGCTGTCCAACGAGGAGTTGATAGAACGCTCACAGCTCATCGTAGCCGCTACTCTGGTAGCAGGGGAAGATGGCTCCTTCGAGCTGCAAGGAATGCCCGTCGCCATCTTGCGAGCAATCAGGATTTATCGAGGCCAGGCGGACGGTACGCAGATCTACCTGAAACTCCTTCCCAAAGGGAAACCGATTAGCAGTAGTGACCTCGTCTATCGATCTGGACAAAGCGGGATCTGGTTTTTGAAAGAGAGTGAATACGGATCGGGGATTTTCTATATCGATCACCCCCAGCGGTTCTGGCCTCTCGAACGCGAACCGCTCCTGCTCCAACTGTTAAAGCAACGCTCTTCCCCGGCAATGGAGTAAACCCCGTCGTTGCATGAATATGCGCCTGGAAACCCCGAGCACACTGTAAATCAAGGCATTTTTGACCATTAACGGCGTTGTTGCCAGATCTCATCAACGGTGAGATCTGGCAACAGGTCAGAGAATGGCTTCAAATGCTCTTGTTTACGGCGTCCCTGGGCTTTGAGGACAGAAATATATGCAACACTGGGGTAAACTCCTGATTCTCGAGAACATGGCCATGCTTGTATCGTGGTCACCCATCTCCCCCTCCGGAGTACAACCATCTCTCCCTGCCGATCAATTCTACTGTTCCGGCAACGACTTGTGAGGCACCCTTCTCAAGACGCTCCACCCGCTTCGCCGCCCACCGCAGCGTGCAGCAGCTTGGCCAAAGCGCAGCGCGCCCGGCGAGGAGAATGTCGGGCAAGGCGCCCACACACCGCGCCCGACCTGCGGACTGGCCGATTGAATCTGCATCATGCGGCTCGCAAAGAGATCATCAGCCGGGCAAAAGTTGTTTCACCTGTTTCAGTGAGTCTTCATCCGCGATCAGATCCGCCAGCGTATAGCGGTCGAGGGTTTTTATGTAGGAGACGACCGCCTGCTGCAGTATGGTGTAGAGACGACAGTTGGGCAGCAATGGACATTCCATCGCCTCGCAGTTGACCGGGTTCAGGGTGCTTTCCACATCCCTCACCACCTTTCCCAGATTGATCTCGTCCGGCGCCTTGCTGAGACGGATGCCTCCTCCCCGGCCCTGCTGCGTGAAGATGTACCCCAGTTTGCCCAGGTTGTGCACCACCTTGACCACATGGTTCCGGGAGATGCCGTAACCTTTTGCAATATCGCTGACACGGGCCAGCTTCATCGGCGGAAGCGCCGACAGGTAGATCAGGACTCGCAGCGAGTAATCGGTGTAGCGGGTTATCTGCATTCGAACCTACCGATCCAACCCTCCTCCATGGATACCGGGGAAGCCGGGAAACGGACCCTCAAAAAAATGGATGCCACCATATTGACAACCCCTTAACCTGTATCTAGTATCCAACTATGAGTCAAGGCGTTCACCTTCCCCTCTCCAGGTATTATAGGCAGAATGTCCTTGTATTCGCTACCCGAACTGCGTCAGTTCACCCATATGTGCGGCTTTTCGCACAATAAAACATGTATATCAGATACATAAAAGGAGGCGGTAATGTCTGAGCGCATCACCAAGAGCATGGCCCGAAACATCTATCTCGGGGGCGGCGTGTTCTTCTTTCTGTTACTGGTCGGCCTGACCTTCGACACCATGAGCCAGCTCCCGCAGCGTGACAACCGGGATCAGATCACCGAGAGCGTCGCGCTGGGGAAGAAACTGTGGGAAGACAACAATTGCATCGGTTGCCACACGTTGATGGGGGAAGGAGCCTATTACGCACCGGAACTGGCCAACGTCTTCGACCGCCGCGGCAACGGGGACGAAAAGACCTTCAAGCAGTTCATGAAAGTCTGGATGTCCATCCAGCCGCTGGACAAGCCGGGGCGCAGAAAGATGCCCCAGTTCCACCTTACCGATCAAGAAGTTGAAGCACTGGCAGATTTTCTGATCTGGACCTCGCGCATCGACGACAACGGCTGGCCCCCGAATATCGAAGGGTGATGAACGAATCCATGCGACCGGAGAAACGTCATGAAATATGAATCACAACAAGTAGCAAAACCCTATTTCATCTTTGCGCTGATACTGTTCACGGGACAGATCCTGTTCGGACTGATCCTGGGGATGCAGTACATCAACGGAGACACCCTGTTTCCCTATATTCCGTTCAACGTGGCCCGGATGGTGCACACCAACCTGCTGATCGTCTGGCTGCTGTTCGGCTTCATGGGCGCCGCCTACTATCTGGTACCCGAGGAGTCGGAGACGGAGCTGTTCAGCCCGAAACTGGCGATCATCACCTTCTGGGTATTCGCCGCCGCGGGTGTCGCCACCATCCTCGGTTATCTGCTCGTCCCCTATGCCACACTTGCCGAGATAACCGGCAACGACCTGTTGCCGACCATGGGCAGGGAGTTCCTGGAACAACCCACGATCACCAAAATCGGGATCGTCGTGGTGGTGCTATCCTTCATATTCAACATCGGGATGACCATCCTCAAGGGACGCAAGACGGTGATCAACATCGTCCTGATCACGGGACTCATCGGGCTCGCCGTCTTCTTCCTGTTCGCCTTCTACAACCCGGTCAATCTGGTGCTGGACAAGTACTTCTGGTGGTGGGTGGTCCATCTCTGGGTGGAAGGTGTATGGGAGCTGATCCTGGGTGCCATCCTGGCCTTCGTGCTGATCAAGGTGACCGGCGTGGATCGGGAATACATCGAAAAGTGGCTCTATCTCATCATCGCCCTGACCCTGATCTCCGGCCTGATTGGCACCGGGCACCACTACTACTGGATCGGAACACCGGGCTACTGGCTCTGGTTCGGTTCCATCTTCTCGGCGCTCGAGCCCATCCCCTTCTTCATGATGATGCTCTATGCGTTCGACGTGGTGAAGCGGCGCCGTATCGAGCCGGGTAACAAGATCGCCTCCACCTGGGCAGTGGGAACCGCGACCATGGCGTTCCTCGGTGCCGGTGTATGGGGCTTCATCCACACCCTGGCCCCGGTCAACTACTATACCCACGGCTCGCAGATCACCGCTGCCCACGGCCATCTGGCCTTCTTCGGTGCCTACGCGATGATTGTGATCACCATCATCTCCTACGCCATGCCGATCCTGCGCGGGCGTGAGAACGGCAACCCGGCCGCGGCGCAGAAGGTGGAGCGAATCTCCTTCTGGCTGATGTGCATCAGCATGATCGGTATCACCCTGGCCCTGACGGCCGCGGGTATCTGGCAGGTGTCGCTGCAACGGCTTCCGGAGACCGGTGCGATGGGCTTCATCGACACCCAGACGGAGATCATTCCCGTCTACTGGATCCGGCTGGTGTTCGGCCTCACCTTCACCCTGGGTGTGCTCGCCTATCTGGCCAGCTTCTTCATCGGCAAGAGCGAGAAGGGCGCCACCGCCTGAACGCAACGGCTGGTGGGCCGGATCGTCCCCTGTCCGCATCGACCCGGGTGCGGACAGGGGAGAACTTTTTTGTTCGGGAGTTCCGAAAGTGGAAGAACAGGTTGGCAAACTGTGGCACAACTTCATCAGCCGCCGCGCCTCGACCGGGCACCCGGCAGCGGCCGTTGCCTTTGCCGAGCTCGCATCGCCGCTGGCCACCTTCTACCGGGCGATGGGAGGCGATCCCGCCCGGACGCTGGGCTGCGCCGACCGGCGCCGCCTGGGGGTACGGCTTTCCTGGCTGCAACGTCTGGCGGGCACCGAGCAACGTTTCAGCGTCGCGTGGCAGGATGAAAAAGGACTCTACCTCCCGGAGCGCATCGAGCTGTTCCCCCAACCCGAACTCAACCGCACACTCTATTTCTGGCTGGCCGCCATGGCGGCGCAGCTTCCGTTGCGATTCAACTGGTTCAGCGACAACCAGCGGGCCGCGGCAACGCTGCTGGAGCGCTATCCCGGTTTTGCATCTTCCTATGCCAGGATGGTACCGCCGATCCTCGAACTGCGCGCCGGCATTCCGCTGAAGACGGCAAGCGAGAAACTGCATGAGCGGGCCATCGTCCGGGCACTGAAAACCCCGCTGGAGCAGGAGGGTCCAATGATTCCCGAGGGAGAGGTTCATCCGGTGCCGCTCTGGATCTATCCCGCCCTTTCCTCCTCCGATACCACTTCTGACGGGGAGGAATCGCTGTCCGCACAATCGGTCACCGACGAGAAAACCGAATCGGTGTCGGTGCGCAAACAAGCTGAACGTATCGACGACAAGAAAAAGACCGATGGATTGCTGGTATTCCTTCCCGAAAGCCTGTTCACCTGGAGCGAGCGGATCAACGTGGACCGCTCCGAGGACGATCACTTCGATGAGGATGTCCCGTTCATCGCCCGGGAACTGGAGGAGATCACGCTGGGAGAGCGGCGGGACGGCCTCGCTTCACGGTTGAAACTGGACCTGGATCTCCCCTCTGCCGACGCAGACGACTATCCGATAGGCCGGGGAATCCGGTTGCCGGAGTGGCACTACAAGCGCAACGGTTACCTCGACGACTACTGTCTGCTGCAACCGCTGCTCAGTCGGGAGGCCCATCCCGCCGGACTGCCGGATCATCTGCGACCGCTGGTACGGCGCATCGAAAGCCAGCTCGACCGCTTCCGTCTCGGCAGACAGCGGCTGAGGAAACAGCCATTCGGTGATGAGGTCAATCTCGACGCGTGGCTGGACCACCTCGCCGATCCGGGCCGGGAAAGCAGCCAGAACTTTTTCAACCGGGTGGAGACACAGCACCGGGATCTCTCCACCCTGATCCTGGCGGATCTCTCCCTCTCTACCGAAGCCGCCATCGACAACGACAACCGCGTCATCGACATCATCCGTGACACCCTGTTGCTGTTCGCCGAAACCCTGCACACCATGGGAGACCCGTTCGCCATGTATGGCTTCTCATCGGTGCGCAACAAGATGATCCGCTACCACATCCTGAAGAATTTCAACGAACGCTACGACGACCGGATACGGGGACGCATCCAGGTGGTGAAACCGGGTTTCTACACCCGGCTCGGAGCCGCCATCCGCCAATCCGCCAAGCTCCTCTCCCAACGCTCGTCGGAACACAGGCTCCTGCTCATCATCAGCGACGGCAAACCCAACGACATCGATCGGTACGAGGGGCGCTACGGGGTGGAGGACACCCGCAAGGCGATCCATGAGGCTCGATCGGAGGGGATCACCCCCTTCTGTATCACCATAGACGCCGAGGCCAGCAACTACCTGCCTTACCTGTTCGGCAGCCGTGGCTACAGCGTGATCCACGACACCCTCAAGCTTCCCAGGGTGGTACCGGAGATCTACCTCGGCCTGACCCATTGAAGGAGACTGCACCATGACCCAGAGCTGCTACTATCTGCCCCAGGGGAACGAGATAGAGTTGTTCACCCACGCCGCCGAACTGCGCCTCCCCGTGCTGATCAAGGGGCCGACCGGTTGCGGCAAGACCCGGTTCGTCGAGTACATGGGGGAGAAACTGGGCCGCCCCGTGCACACCATCGCCTGCCACGACGACCTCACCGCAGCCGACCTGGTCGGCCGGCACCTGATCGGCGCCGAAGGCACCTACTGGCAGGACGGGCCGCTGACCCGGGCGGTGCGGGAAGGGGGGATCTGCTACCTGGACGAGGTGGTGGAAGCGCGCAAGGACACCACCGTGGTAATCCATCCGCTGGCGGACTACCGCCGCGTGCTGCCGCTGGAACGCACCGGAGAGCTGATCGAGGCGCATCCCGACTTCATGCTGGTGGTGTCCTACAATCCCGGCTACCAGAACCTGCTCAAGGGGATGAAACCGAGCACCCGCCAGCGCTTCGTCTCCATCCAGTTCGACTATCCGGCAGAGCAGCAGGAAATGGAGATCATCGTCGCCGAAAGCGGCGTCGAAGCCGGCATCGCCAGACAGCTGGTCTCCCTGGGTACGGAGATCCGCCGTCTGCAGGATCACGATCTGGAGGAGAAGGTCTCCACCCGCCTCCTGGTCTATGCCGCCATGTTGATGAGCAAGGGCCTTCCCAAACGGCAGGCCTGCATCCACGGCATAGCGGAGTCCCTCACCGACGACGCCGAGACCCTGCAGAGTCTGCTCCAGCTCATCGAACTGCATTTTCCGGCGAGCGAAGAGCAGGCCGCTTGAACCGGACCCTCGTCGAAGCACCGCCAACGGCTCCGGAACGGTACACCCCGGCCAACCCCGCCGTCTGGGTGTTCGTGCTTTCGGAGATGTCGGAGTTTGCCTTTTTCTTCATCGCCTTTCTGCTGGTCAAGTTTCTCAACCCGGAACTGTTCGGACACGGAGCGGAGCGATTGGCCGTCTGGGCGGGATTCATCAACACCCTCATCCTGATCACCAGCAGCTGGTTCGTGGCCCGCGGCGTGCAAGGGATGAAAAGGAACGGAGACCGGCGCCGTACCGCCGTCTGGCTGGCTCTCACCCTCGGCGCGGCCCTCCTCTATTGCCTGGTGAAATATCTGGAGTATCGCTGGAACGTCGAACACGGCGTCACCATTCGCGGCGATCTCTTTTTTTCCCTCTATTATTACCTCACCTTCAACCACCTGCTGCACGTGTTGATCGGTGTCTGTGTCATCGGCTGGGCACTGATCCAGACCCTGCTGGGCGCATACGATCGCCACCACGTGGAGGGACTGGAAGGCGCGGCCACCTACTGGCACATGATCGATCTGGTCTGGATCCTTCTCTTTCCCATGCTCTATATCGTGGGCTGACATGGTCGTGAACGGACGCTTTCTCCGCAACTCCCTGAATCGAAGCTGGCTGATCCTCATCGGTCTCACCCTGATCACCACCGCCCTCGCCGAGAGCGGCACCCTGACCACCCTCTCCATCGCTTTCATCGCTGTCATCGCCATGGCGAAGGGCCGGCTCATCATCCGCGAATACATGGAGATGAAAACCGCGAATCCGCTCCTTTACTGGGGTCTGATGGCCTATGTAGCGGTGTTCTCCGCAGCGATGGCGCTGCTCGCAGCCAGGGCATGATCGTTGCGCTTCCCCGGGGTTCTCCTTATGCTGTCACTGCCACACCCTTTCAGCCACCAGCGGAACCATGAACGATACCACCGAGATCGACCTGCAGCGCCCTGAGCTCTACATCAACCGGGAACTGAGCCTGCTGGAGTTCAATCGGAGGGTTCTGGAACAGGCCAAGGACGAGAGTGTGCCTCTCCTGGAACGGCTGCGCTTTCTCTGCATCTCCAGCACCAACCTGGATGAGTTCTTCGAGATCCGCGTCGCCGGCCTGAAACAGAAACTGGAGCTGGGTTCCACCCAGGCGGGCCCCGACGGCCTCTCCCCGCAGCAGACACTGAAGGCCATCACCCAACGTACCCGCGAGCTGGTGGATGAACAGTACCGGGTGCTTAACGAGATCCTGATCCCTGCCCTGGCGATGGAGGAGATCCGGTTCATCCGGCGCACCGAATGGTCCCCCACTCAGGCGAAATGGCTGCATCGCTACTTCCGGGACGAGCTGTTACCGATCATCAGCCCTCTCGGCCTGGATCCGGCCCATCCTTTTCCGCGCATACTCAACAAGAGCCTCAACTTCATCGTTTCGCTGAAGGGAAAGGATGCGTTCGGGCGCAACGCCAGCATGGCGGTGGTGCAGGCCCCCCGCTCACTTCCCCGGATCATCCAGCTCCCGCCCGACATGGAGGGAAACGGGCCGTACGACTACGTGTTCCTCTCCTCCATCATCCATGCCTGGGTGGAGGAGCTGTTCCCCGGGATGAAGACGCTGGGCTCCTGGCAGTTCCGGGTGACCCGCAACAGCGACCTGTTCGTGGACGAGGAAGAGATCGACGACCTGCTGCGGGCCATGGAGGGCAAGCTGGCCTCCCGCCGTTACGGAGACGCGGTTCGCCTGGAGGTCACCCACAACTGCCCCGAGAAGGTGGTGGACTATCTGCTGGCCCAGTTCGAGCTGGACCGGGACGATCTCTACCAGGTGAACGGGCCGGTCAATCTCAACCGGTTGCAGGCGGTGTGTGATCTGGTGGAACGCCCCGATCTCAAGTTCCCCCCCTTTACGCCGGGGCTGCAGCAGCCCCTGGTCCACGAGACCGACATGTTCCGGCTGCTGCGCAAACAGGACATCCTGCTGCACCACCCCTACGAATCATTCGCCCCGGTGGTGGACTTTCTGCGCCAGGCTGCCACCGATCCCTGTGTGCTGGCCATCCGGCAGACACTCTACCGGACCGGCGCCGACTCTCCGCTGGTGGACGCCCTGGTGGATGCGGCACGGGCGGGAAAGGAGGTGACCGTCGTCATCGAACTGCGGGCCCGGTTCGACGAACAGGAGAACATCCACCTGGCCAACCGGTTGCAAAAGGCGGGCGCCCACGTCGTCTATGGTGTGGTGGGATACAAGACCCACGCCAAGATGATGCTCATCGTGCGCCAGGAAGGGGGGCGGCTTCGCCACTATGCCCATCTGGGCACCGGCAACTACCATCCGCGCACCGCCCGCCTCTATACCGACTACGGCCTGTTTACCAGCGATCAGGCCATTGGTCAGGACATGCACAACATCTTCCTGCGGCTCACCGGACTGGGCAAGGTCTCCAGATTGACCAAACTGCTGGAGGCCCCCTTCACCCTCCATAGCGCGCTGCTGGAGAAGATCGAACGAGAGATACATCACGTGAAACAGGGAAAACCGGCCAGAATCATCGCCAAACTCAACGCCCTGGTGGAACCTCGTCTCATCCGCGCCCTCTACCGCGCCTCCATGGAGGGAGTGGAGATCGATCTGATCGTGCGCGGAATCTGCTGCCTGCGCCCCGGCGTGAAAGGGATCTCCGAGCGAATCCGGGTGCGCTCCATCATCGGCCGTTTTCTGGAGCACAGCCGCGTCTATTATTTCGAAAACGGTGGAACTCCCGAATTTTGGTGCGCCAGCGCCGACTGGATGGAACGCAACATGTTTCACCGGGTGGAGGTGGCCTTTCCCATCCAGGCCAAAAAACTGCGCAACCGCCTCATCGACGAGCTGCGGTGCTATCTGAACGACAATACCCAGGCCTGGTCCCTGCAACCGGACGGCAGCTACCGACGGGCCACGCCGGACAGAGAAGAGCCCTGCTCCGCCCAGCTCACGCTGCTGAACCGGCTCGCCTCCTGAATCCGGCATCCGACTGACAAAATTTGTCACCCCAGGCTGACACCCTGTGTCACATTCACCCCCCTACGCCACCCATCGGCCACTCCCATCCCACCCCCTTCCGCCAGGAATCGCGCCTCCAGGCCCCTCGGTCACATTGCCAGGAGATATGGCACGTTCCCTGCAGAGCTAAAGGCGTGTCCGCTTCTGCCGACAAAAACTGTGCGGAAGCAATTCAATAACAAATCATTCATTACAGCGAGGAAAACCGACATGAAACGTACGCAACAAGGCTTTACCCTGATTGAGTTGATGATCGTGGTTGCCATCATCGGTATCTTGGCGGCGATTGCGATTCCCTCTTACAACAGTTACATCAAGACTTCCAACATGACCAAGGTGAAGGGAAATGCCGCCGAAGCGGTTCGCATCATCAAGAACGAGATATCCAAGGCCCGTTCGCAACAAGCGATGGGACTGACCCCGCCTTCTGATATCAACGGTAAAACCGCCCTGAGCGCCACTGCTGCTGACTGGGTCGCCTATCTCAACAACACCACCAATGCCAAAGCCCCTGACGGATCTCCTGCCTATGCCGCCACGGCCGACGACACCAAAGGTGTAGTTGGAATCGCCCTGAGCGGCGGAACCTTCACTGTAACGACACCAAAATACGGGGATTTCTCTTCCCAAGTCACAACATCATTTGATCAGTAACATTCAAAAGTAACCGCGAACCGAAAGAAATCCCCACACCAAGCATGGTGTGGGGATTTTTCTCTACAACCGGGTTACCGCTTGACGAAATAATATGATCCATCGATACACTGACGATCCCAAGAGGCGTTGTAACATCAACTTCCGGCTGGACAAGGAAAGAAAAGCACATTTCTGCGCCCTTCACCACCATCCCGGTTTTACCCTCATCGAACTCATGATCGTCATCGCCATCATCGGTGTACTGGCCGCCATCGCCATCCCGGCCTACACGGGTTATATCAAGCAGAGTCGCATCTCTTCGCTGGTCCACAACTGGGATACGGCCATCTCCGCCATCCGGGCGGAGGCCGCCTATCTGGGCACCCCTGGAAGCAGCTGTCGCGATCTGCTCGCGATGCTGAACAGCGGCAACCGGAAGGCAGTAGGAAACGGCTCGGTCGCCGCCTTCGTCACCTCGGGGACGGAAGCCGGTTCGGTGGTCGTCAGCGGACTCGGAGCGAACAACTGCCCGGACAATGGAGAGACCATCACCATCAGCGCCAATCCTGCGCCGGGGACCCAGGCCACGGATTACCCAGGAGGCAGCGCCCCCGTTTTCGTGCTTGCCATCGACTGAATGCCGTTCCGAATTCCAGGTCCCTTCAAGGATCGATTCAACGCCGAATCCGCAGGTGGCGCCATAGTCCACTCCCCGCAAAATAGAAGAAGACCGGACCACCCGCGATCAGATACCAGTAGTAGGTGGCAAAACGCCAGGCCAGCAGCGCCGCAGCCAGGGTGGCGGGCTCCAGCCATGCGGCGAGCAGGGCGCTGAATCCGATCTCCACACCACCACTCCCTCCCGGCAACAGGGTGAGTTGCCCGACACTGAGCACGAACATCTGCACCAGAAACAGATAGGCCCAGGAGACCTCTTCGCCGAGCGCTCGGATGATGAAATAGAGGATGGTATAACGCAGCAGCCAGTGACCGATACAGAGCAGATAGATGGCCAACAGCCGCCAACGGGAAAAGCGCAGCATCAGACCCAGCCCCTGGCGGAAACGGATGATCCAGCGGGCGATGTTGCGCCGCCGGCGCGCCTTGATACCGAACCGGTTCAGCAATCGCCCACCGGCGAGCATCAGCCTCCGATAATGACGGGCAAGCAACCAGAGCAGACCCAGTCCACCGACAATCATCCCCCCCAGCAGCGCAAGCTGGGTACCCACATGGAACTCGTCGCCTCCGGCAAGAAGGACGACGGAGAGAAGCACCAGCGCCGGCAGGAAGAAGAGTTGGTCCACCAGTTGCTCCAGCGCGTAGCAGGCCGCGGCCCGACTGCTCGGTACCCCGTGGCGATGCAGCAGGAAGATATAGGTCAAAGCCCCGCCGGTTCCGGCCGGCGTGGCGCTCATGGCGAACTCCGAGGACATGACGGTCGCCAACGCCTTGCCCTGCCCCATGCGCACCCCGATCCCCCCGAGCACCAACCGCAACCGTCCGGCATTGAAGTTCCAGCCCAGCACGACCATCGACAGGGCGCCGATCATCACTCCCGGAGGCAGTTCCCGCAAACGGTTCAGCCCCTCCCAGCCGCCATAGCTCAACGGGATCAGCAGCCCGGCCAGAATCGCAAGGGGGAAAAGGATCCAGAAACGCATCAATACCCCCGGACGGGGCGGAACTGGAGATGACTATGCCACATCGCTCTTGTCGACTTCAGACGGCGAAAACGGCAGGTCTCACCCCTGTTCCGCTTTCCGGGGGGACGGGTCGCCTCGCGCCTGCGATGAAACTACCTGTATTGGAAAGGATGCCGGATTACCGTCAAAATTCGAACAACAACCCCATCTGATAGCTGGTCCCCCCCAGCTCGATGGATTCCACATCGACGCTGCTGCGCTGTACCTCCACGAACAGATAGCTGTTGTTTACGCCAAAATTCTCATAGAACCCCCAGGCGGTTCCTCTGTCGATGTTGTCGAGCAACAGCTGGATCCCCGTCCGCAGATGGCTGCCCGTCGCCGAGCCGCGCCGCTTCTCCTGGCCCCGGATATCCTGCTCGTAATAGATTCGGGTCAAACCACCACCGACGTAGGGCACCAGCCACTGATCCTCGCGAAACACGCCACGCAGCAGGAGAAACATCTGCAAGGGATAGAGCTCCAGGGTGACATCGCCGGTTATCTGCCCCTGCTGGGGCGCCAGCCCCCTGCCCTCATCCTTGATATAGGCGGTATCCAGCCCGATCTCCACCTGACGGGTGGCCTTCCAGGCGAGCCCTGCCCCCAGGCTGCCCGTCTTGTCGTCACCATAATAGGATTTCCATGCATCCTCTTTCGGGAAGAAGTTGCCCCCTTTCAGCTCCAGGGACCAGCGCGGCGGCTCCTGCCCGCCACCGGCGGCCAGGCTGCCCGAAGAAACCAGCAACAGGAGAAGCGCCAATCCGCACACTCCAGATATCGTTCTCCAGCCAGTCACTCCGCTCCCCTTCATGCTTCCCCCCGGATGAAACGCCGTTTTGCGCGCAAAATCAGCGCGGCCATTGTAACCAATATTCCGCAGAGCATCATTACCGGGACCAAATAAAAATGGCCCCCATCGAGCATCAACCCGGCCACCGCGATGAGCGGGAACAGCGCCACACGCACTGCTGGTTTGAAGACCGGGTGCGAATCGAGCCAGCGGGCCGCCACGGGACCATAGGTGTAATACCAGCGGACGAACTCCCTGCCGGTGGCACTGGTCATCAGATAGCGATCCCTGAAATCCCGCAGCAGCTGCACCTGAGGTGCCGAATAGAAACCATAGGCAGCGGTGGCCACGAAACACCCTTCATCGGGCAGATCGGGATAGGGCCGCAGCGCTTCGGGGAACGCCGACATCTCATTGGAGAGGGGGCTGTCAACCACCTCTCCGATTTTCGCCTGGATCCGGCTCTCACCGGTGAGCGGACTCTCATGCCTCGCTGCAGTACTGTCGTAGGCGGTGACGCCGAAATGATAGGTGGCCTGGCTGTATGCGGACACCGCCACCCGGTAAACCACGCCGTTCTCGAGACCTGTGAGACGATAAGAGGTCCGGTCTCCCACATCCACCACCTTCTCGCCCACGGCATCGACGCCGTAGTGTACCTTGTAGCCGGAGGCGCCATTCACCGTGGACCACGCCACCTCCAGCTCCCGATGGGCGGGAGACACCCTTTGCAGACGGGGAGCATCGAGCCGGGCCGGCACGGCGGCAGCCAGGCCGGTCAGGGAATACTGGGTAACGTCACCCACGTCGATCGGAGAAGGGCCCTCGGCGGCTTCGCTGCCCCCGAACGACGCATCGGTCCCGTAGTAGAGTTTGTAGCCCGCAATCAGATAGGCCGCATTCGCCTCCCAGGAAACGGTGACCGAGTCGATCCCGTTCACCTGCACGCCCAGCCCGGAGACGGGATAGGGGGTCGGATCGGCATAGGGACCGCCGTAGGCTCCCATGTCGGCACGCGTCCCGTCGATGACGTCGGTATCGTTTTCGTCCCCTTTGTCGATGACATTGGAGGAATAGCGCAGGTGAAAATCCCGCTTGTCCACGCTGATGAAGCGCATCGGTTCTCCCACCAGTGCCTGCGTGCCGGTGGGGCCGTTCTCTCCATTGGTGAGAAAGCCGTTGTAACTGATGTTCGCGGTGAGCGTGACGGGCGCGATGGCGGTCGTGTTGTCATAGAACAGATTGCTGCGGATGCGGACCCCGTCGTTGTCCCTTTGTACGGCGGTAGCGCAATCATAGAAGGTGTTGTTGCTGATGTCCGCCGCGGCACTGTCCAGCACCCGCACTCCGTCACCTCTCCCGCAATCGAATACGTTGGCCGCGACGGTCACGTCCGCACCCCCCGATATCTCCATGCCTGTGGTGAGCTCGATGAACGTGAAGTCACTGATCCGCGCCCCGGTGACGCCGTTGGCGCGAATGACGGGATCTTCCCCATTGCCGGCCAGGAAGGTGCGCGCGGTTTCCTCTCCCCGCAAGGTGATGTCACTGCGCAGAAGAATGGATTCCCGATAGGTGCCAGGCTCCACCACCACCGTATCACCGGGCGCACTGGCATCGATGGCCAGCTGGATGGTTCCATAATCACCGGGAACCCGGCGCTCGGCCCCCTGGACCGCCCCGGCGATGCCCAGGCCGGGCAACACGATGGCGAACAACCTGCACCAGAGAGGGAGAACAAAACGTTTGGAAGGACGGGGTTCTTCTGTCATCAAATGATCGTCCAGGCCTCGCAAACCCTCACGAGCCGGCCGTTTCCGCCAGGTAACAATTCAGCCGACCCCGGGATTCGACTCGCCGAGGTGTTGTTATTGACCCGGCCACACAATGTGCCGGTTACTCTTTCAGCTTTATCCTCAAACGGCCCTCTTCCACCCGGATGTCGGCGACGCCTTCGGAGAAGCTCTTCCAGAAACCCTCGTCGGTGCCGAATTCCGCCACCAGATCGATGTTCTTCAGCCCTCCCAGCCAGGCGTTGGGAACCGGCACCCCCATGATGGTCACCCCTTTGAGGATCACCACGGGACGGCTGTCACGGTATGCAAATTCGGCCCCCGCCTTGAGCCGCAAGGTCTTGCCGCCCAGCACGGGAAAATCCTCGTCGAGCGGTAAACGCAGCTTGATACTGACCAGATCATCGGCCAGGTCCACCGCCAATTTATGGGCCAGGTCGGTATTCTTGGCCAACAGGGCATTGAGCTCCCGTTCGGTGAATTCGATCTCGCGCTTCGCCCCCTCCTCGCTATAGGGCTCTGGCTCCAGCGGTCCCGCTTCGGCCCCATTCTCCTTCCTGGAACCCGCTGGCCGCTCGGCGGCCTCCAGGACATCCAGCCGCTGCAACTTCGCCTGCAGGGCCCTCTCCTCTTGCGCACTCAGGGTGACCGGGGTGAACTGGGATACGAACAGATAGTTCCTGACGACCCACACGGCGACCAGCAGGGTAACGACGGCGGTCAGCAGCATCAATCCCGCAACCTGGAGACATCCGAAGCGGCGCGGGGGATTCCCGATCCGGCCCTGTTTTTCCATTGTTTCCACTGAAAATCGTACCTCACCCCGCCTGAAAAAGCAGGAAGTAGCCCGAATTATAAAGGATATGGAGCAGCAGGCCAGGAACGATACTGTGATAGCGATCCCTGAACCAGCCAAACACCAGCGACGGCCCGATCACCAGCGCCGCCCACAGGGGAGAGTGGTGGAGAAGATGGGCGGCAGCGAACAGGAGACTGGTCACCAGGTTGGCCCCGCTGATTGCGGCCACGGAGAGCCGCTCGATGCTCTCCAGCCTGGCCAGCCAGCCCTGCAGCAGACCCCGGAAGGCGATCTCCTCCAGCAGCGGGTAGATCAGGCAGGCCATCAACAACAACCCGCCGTTGTCGATGACTCCCTGCCAGCTGGGTCGCGGCTGGAAAATGAGGTAGAGCAACAGCCACGCAGCAGGTCCCGCCGCTGCTGCAGCCAGAAACCAGCGGTCGGAAAAGAGTTCCGATAGTGCTCTTCCGCCTACCGCTCCAGCTCCCTGAACTCGACCCGCCGATTCAGGCGCCTTCCCTCCTCCGTGGCATTGCTCGCAACGGGGCGGGTCTCACCATAGGCCACCGGGCGCAACCGTTCCACAGAGATCCCTTTCTGGGTCAGGTAGTCGATCACCGTTCGCACCCGCTGCTTCGACAGGACCAGGTTGTAACTGCTGGTGGCACGGTTGTCCGTATGCCCGGCCACCTCGAGATGCGCCTCCGGCACACGCTTCAACTCCTCCGCCAGGCGATCCAGTTTGGCCCTGGCCCGGCGTGTCAGCGCCGCCGAATCGGTATGGAAATAGATCACCTCGAGCTCGCCCAGCGTCACGGGCGGCTTCGGCGCAGGTTTCGGTGCTTCGGGAACCACGGGGGCCGGCGCCACAGCCACCGGTTCCGGCTGGGGAGGCGGCTCCTTGGCGACCGGCTGCTGTTTTCGAGTGCCACCGAAGCGCTTCAGCAGGCTGAGTGTCGCCATGCGGGCATCTTCGTCGTACAATTCGACCTCCCCCCGCAACGCCAGGCCGTTGCTGAAGGCATATTCCAGACCCGCACCGTAGAACAGGCTGTAGTCGTTGACACGCTCGTAACGGAGATCGGTGTCATTTTCCATCTTGCCGACACCCACCTTGGCATAGAGACCCAACCCTTCATGGGCCGGGCGCTGTTTGAGCAGGTAATAGAGACCACCGAGCCCCATCTCCTTGTATCCCACCTCCCCTGCCGGGGACATCTTCGCCTCCCCGAGATCGGCGTAGTGGCCCTCGAGGCTGAAACGTTTCGTGAAATCGTAGCCGATGAAGAGCTTTCCCCCCGAGCTGCGGGACTCGTCCACCCGGACCGCAGTACCGTTTGGATCGGGCTCCAGCTCCGAGATCCCGAGTCCGAGCCCTCCGTACCAGCGACTGCTGAAATCCGCGGCCGATGCGGCCGGAACGACCACACCACCAAGGAGCATGGCGGCAATCGCACCCTTGGTAACCCTCATCATCTGGTTTCTGATATCCATCTCACTCTTCCCCTATGCAGATTGTCCTTCCTTGTCACGCCGCCTCGAGCGCACCAGATAAAAGGGCGCGGCCGCCAGCAGGAACAGCAGCACAGGATCGAAACCGGCATCAGGATTCAAGGTACAGCCACCGACCCCTTTCAGGCCGGTCTGTAATACGGGCTCCTCTCCAGGTGCTGCCGAGACGTCCCGGAAATCCGGCGACCCGTCGCCATCGCTGTCGGGCACGGCCAGAGGAACACCCCCCGCCAGCGGTGAAACAGTGTCGTCCAGGCCATCACCATCCCGGTCCTGGAAGCCGTCCACCTTCCGATCACCGTCGGCATCCACACCTCCGGCCTCACTGATGTCCGGCCTGCCATCCCCATCCGAATCGAGATCACGATAATCGGGCAGCCCGTCCCCGTCGGTATCCACGGGATGGATCCCGGCCCCTTCGACCAACCCCTTGCTGTCCGTCACCGGAGGATTACCCGCTCCGATGTGGGCATCGTTGTCGGGATCGGGACGAGTCGCCTCGGCAACGTCGGGAATGCCGTCGTTGTCACTGTCCAGATCGCGGAAATCGGGGACCTTGTCACCATCGGTATCGGGCGCAGGCACCACTCCCGCCCCGGCAATCAAGCCCTTGTCATCCACGGGGAGCTCCCCGGCACCGACGTAACCGTCGAGATCGGGATCGGAGAGCCCGGCCTCGGTGACATCCAGAATCCCGTCATTGTCACTGTCCAGATCACGGAAGTCGGGGACCTTGTCACCGTCCGTATCCCGTGGGGCATCCTCCACGCCGTCACCGTTGTAATCGGAAACGCCGGAGTCGACGGAGGTCTCCACCGCGTCCGCCACCCCGTTCGCCCCAAAACCGGAATCGATGCGCCCGTTTCCATCGGTATCCAGCGCAGCGGCATCGGCGCCCGATTCGGTCAGGTCGAACAGACCGTCGTTGTCGCTATCGAGATCCAGCGTATCCGGGACCCCGTCGCCATCGGTGTCCACCTGGCCATCCCCTTCCACCCGGTCAGGAATGCCGTCATTGTCATCATCCAGATCCTGAGCATCCAGCACGCCATCGCCATCGTGATCCGCGCTCCTGCAGGCTTCACTCTCCTGGTTGGGGATGCACGGGTTGACGTTGGCCGGGTCCTGCTGGTCCACCACCCCGTCACCATCGGCATCCGCAACGGCGGAGTCCAGCGCGTCGATGATGCCGTCGCCGTCTCCGTCCAGCGGCGCCGCCGGGTCGGCCCCCACCTCGGTGCCGTCGTCGCTGCCGTCACCGTCACTGTCCGGGTCGTTGGGATCGCTCCCCAGCGCCGCCTCGGCCGCGTCACTCAGACCGTCCCCGTCACTGTCGGTGACCGCCAGGCAGGCGGCGTTGTCACCGTTCGGAATGCAGGGATCCATATTGGCCGGGTCC
>Ga0256832_1000468_pt1 | contig 26043 bp, 26 predicted proteins | sample 134614metaG_FD_190534 | JGI IMG/M metagenome (GOLD analysis project Ga0256832, IMG submission 190534) | Hydrothermal vent microbial communities from Lau Basin, Pacific Ocean - 134-614 | ecosystem: Environmental > Aquatic > Marine > Hydrothermal vents | place: Pacific Ocean: Lau Basin | collected... | reverse complement strand
GCGGGTGTTGAGGATCCGGTCCGGCCCCAGCCAGGCCCGCTGCGCCGTGCCCACCGCGAGCTCCATGTAGCGCAGGTGATCGAGCGCGTGGGCGTCGGTGGAGAGGCTGACCGAAAGCCCCAGCTCACCGGCGCGCCGCGCCAGCACGTCGGGTAGGTCGAGCCGGGCGTAGTAGCCGTCGATCTCCACGGCCTTGCCGAGCGCGCGGGCGCGCTCGAAGATCTTCTCCCAGTCGGCCTCGATGGGGTCGCGCTTGCCCAGGTGCCGGGCCGTGGGGTGGGCGAGCACGTGCACGTAGGGGTTCTCGAGCGCCCCCAGGATGCGCTCGGTCTGCTGCTTACGGCTCAGCTGGAAGTGGGCGTGGACGGCGACGAGCACGATCTCCAGCTGGGCCAGCACCTCGTCGGGGTAGTCGAGGGTGCCGTCGGGAAGGACGTCCACCTCGGCCCCCGCGAGCAGGTACGGCTTACCGCCCGTCTTCTCGTTGACCGCGCGGATCGCGGCGATGCGCTCGGCGACCTTCTCCGGCGGCACCCCGCCGGCGACCCGCACCGCCGGCGAGTGGTCGGTGACGGCCAGGTAGGCGTACCCCCGTTCGGCCGCCGCGGCGGCCAGCTCCTCGAGGGTGGCCTTGCCGTCGGACCAGGTCGAGTGCACCTGCAGGTCGCCGCGGATCTGCTCGAGCTGCACCAGTTCGGGGAGCCGGTCCTTCTGCGCCGCTTCGATCTCGCCCCGGTCCTCGCGCAGCGGCGGCGGAATCCAGGGCAGGTCGAGCGCGGCGTAGACCTCCTCCTCGGTCTTGCCGGCGATGCGCCGGGCCCCCTTCCAGACGCCGTACTCGTTGATCTTGAGCCCCCGGTCGAGGGCCAGGGAGCGCAGGTGGATCGAGTGGTCCTTGCTGCCCGTGAAGTATTGCAGCCCCGACCCCCAGGCGTCGGGTTCGACGATCTTCAGGTCCACCTGCAAGCCCGTCTTGAGGAAGACGGTGGCGCGGCTGGCTCCGGAGAGCAGCACCTCGTCCACCTCGGGAAAGCGCACGAAGGCGTCGGTGACCGCGCGGCCGCGGCGGCTGGCGGCGAGCAGGTCGAGGTCGCCCACGGTCTCCTTGTAGCGCCGCGCCGAACCCGCGAGCACGGCGTGCTCCACCTGGGGCAGCTGCTCGAGCCGCGCCACCAGCTCGCGCGCCTGCCAGAGCACCTCGCCCAGCGGCCGCCGCTTGGACGCGGCTTCCACCAGCTGCAGGTTGTGCAGCAGGCGGTCGCGCTTCTTCTCGCCGAACCCCGGCAGCTCGAGCACCCGACCGCTCTCGAGCGCCGCCTTGAACGAAGCCAGCGAGTCGACCCCCAGCTCGTCGTAGAGCAGCTTGGCGGTCTTGGGCCCCACGCCCGGCACCCGCATCACCTCGAGCACGCCCGCAGGCACCTGCTTTTTCAGCTCCTCGTGCTTCCTGACCTTGCCGGTCTGGAGGTACTCGAGGATCTTCGCCGCCAGGTCGTGGCCGATGTAGGGCAGCTCGTCGAGCGCCTCTTCTCCGTCCTCGGCCACCCGCTCGATCGGCTCCTCCATGTCCATCAAGAAGCGGGCGGCCGCACGGTAGGCGCGCACCCGGAAGGGCGAGTCCCCCAGGAAGTCGAGCATGTCGGCGATCTCCGAAAAGATACGGGCGATCTCGGCGTTTTTCATCGCTAATTCCATTGTAGCGCGCCCCCGTCGCGAGAACTCGAAGATGAGGGTAATATGGGACAAACGTCCTACGTGGTCTTCGTACGCTTGAGTCAGTGTTTGCGGAGGTGTATCAAGATGAGCAATGAAGAACGTCCCACAGGTACTATGTTCGTGATCGGCGTGCTGGTCGCCACCATCCTGGTTTTCTGGGGTAGCGTGTTCTACCTCTTCATCCAGAGGGGTTAGCCATGGACAACGAAAAGCTGATCCACGCCATCGAGCGCTACGAGCGTAGCTGGCTGCTCTTCGCGCTCGTGATGATCGTGGTCTTCCTGATCTTCATCGGCTACACGCTGACCGGCTTCGCCTTCTACGTGCCCAGCGCGGCCGAGCGCATCGACCCGACGAAGGTGCACAGCGAGGGCAGCCTCTTCGCCAACCCCCGCGTGGAGAAGACCGGCGACAACATCTACACGGCCTACGTGGTGGCGCAGGCCTTCAACTTCCTGCCGGGCGAGATCCGCGTTCCCAAGGGCGCCCGGGTCATCTTCTACGTCACCAGCCCCGACGTGCAGCATGGCTTTTACATCCGCGGCACCAACGTCAACGTGCAGGTCATCCCCGGTGAGGTGGGCAAGGTGGAGCACACCTTCGACGAGGCCGGCGAGTACCTGGTGATCTGTAACGAGTACTGCGGCCTGGGACACCAGGACATGATCGGCAAGATCATCGTGGAGGAAAACTAAAATGGCCGTACGTAGCGCGACTCACGAGGACATCTACGCGACCCACCCCGAAAAGAAGGTGTCGCTCTACTTCATGGTGCTGGGCTTCATCGCCCTCACCATCGGTGTCCTGTTTGGCCCCTTCCAGATCTTCAACTACGCGAACATCGACCTCTACCCCGCGCTCAAGCCCCTCTTCAAGTCCTACTACCAGGGTCTGACCCTGCACGGCGTCCTCAACGCCATCGTCTTCACCCAGTTCTTCATCCAGGGTTCGCTCCTCTACCTGCAGGCGCGCAGCTCGAACATCCGGCCGCTCATGCCGGTAGCCTGGGGGGCTTGGTGGACCGCGCTCATCGGTCTGGCGCTCGCCGCCTGGCCGCTCCTGCTCAACAACGCCAGCATTCTCTACACCTTCTACCCGCCGCTGCAGGGGCACTGGGCCTTCTACGTGGGCGCGGCGCTGATCATCGTCTCCAGCCTGGTGAGCGTCTTCCTCTCGGTGGAGATGTGGGTGCGCTGGAAGAAGCAAAACCCCGGCAAGCCCACCCCGCTGGTCACCTTCATGACCACGGCCACCTGGATGATGTGGGGCCTGGCCGCGATCGGCCTGGTCGTCGAAGCCGTCTTCTTCCTGATCCCCTGGTCGCTCGGCTGGATGAAGGGGGTCGACCCGCTGCTGGCGCGCTCGCTCTTCTGGTGGTCGGGGCACCCGATCGTCTACTTCTGGCTGCTGCCGGCCTACGTCTCCTGGTACGGCCTGCTGCCGCGCCAGGCGGGGGGCAAACTCGTCTCCGACCCGCTGGCGCGCATGGCCTTCCTGGGCTTCCTCGTCTTCTCCACCCCGGTCGGCTTCCACCACCAGTTCGCCGACCCCGGCATCAGCGCCTTCTGGAAGGGCGTCCACACCGTGCTGACCATGATGGTGGCCGTGCCCAGCCTGATGACGGCCTTCACCATCGCCGCATCGCTGGAGCTCGCGGGCCGCAGCCGCGGCGGTAGGGGCATCTTCGGTTGGATCAAGGCGCTCCCCTGGAACAACCCGAGCGTGGTCGCGCAGATCCTCGGCGCCATCGCCTTCATCTTCGGCGGCGCCGGCGGCATCGTGAACGCCAGCTTCACCCTCGACTACGTGGTGCACAACACCGCCTGGATCCCCGGCCACTTCCACCTGCCGGTGGCCACCGCCTCCACCCTCACCTTCTTCGGCATCGCCTTCTGGCTCATCCCCCACATCACCCACAAGCCGCTGGCGGCCCCGCGCACCGCGCTGGCGGGGGTGTGGTTGTGGTTCACCGGGATGATGTTCATGGCCCTGGGGATGCACATGATGGGGCTGCAGGGGGTTCCGCGCCGCGCGCACATCTCGGCGATGAACGCCCTCAACGACGGCGTCTACGCCAGCTCCGCCTTCTACATGGTCTTCAACGCCATCGCCGGGGTGATCCTCACCATCGCCGCAGTGCAGCTCTTCTACGTGCTCTACGCCACGCTCTTCTCGAGCCGCCGCCTGCCCGCCGATCAGGTGCCCGAGGTGCCCCTGGCCGAGGCGATCTCGGGCCCCGAGGGCAAGAACGGGGTCAAGGTAATGGACCGCCTCTTCTTCTGGTGGGGCGCCGCGGTCGTGCTCGTGCTCATCGTCTACATGCCCACCCTGGTGCAGCTCTTCATGCACATGGTTCCGGCGCCGGGCTTCCTCCTCTGGTAAACCACCGCGCGATTCACCGCCGCCCCGCGGGGCGGCGGTTTGACTTTGGGGAGCGCGGCGTGTAGGCTGGGGTTTGCTTTGAGGCCAAGGGGGCTCCGGCGCCCTTTCGCCTGACGGAGGAAACGATGGGACTATCCGCAACGGAAAAACAGCAGATCATCGAACAGCACGCCCAGTTCCCCGGCGACACCGGCTCCACCGAGGTCCAGGTGGCGCTCCTCACCGAGCGCATCAACCGCCTCTCCCAGCACCTGAGCGAGCACAAGCACGACCACCACTCGCACCGCGGGCTGCTCAAGATGGTGGGGCAGCGCAAGCGCCTGCTCAAGTACCTCGAGCGCGAGGACCCCGAGCGCTACAAGGCCCTGATTGAGAAACTTGGCCTCAGGAAGTAAACTGGACGTACAACTGCAGGCGGGACCGGGGCTCCGGTCCCGCTTTGTCGCGTAACAAGGAAAGCAGACAGGTGACGAACATGCCCATGGCCACGGAAAACACCCCCCAACCCCACCGCTTCAGCACCCAGATCGGCGGCCGCGAACTGGTCATCGAGACCGGCAAGTACGCCCGCCAAGCCTCCGGCTCGGTCTGGGTCCGCTACGGCGAGACGATCGTCATGGCGACCGCCGAGGGCTCGAAGGACCCGATCGATCTCCCCTTCCTTCCCCTGACCGTCGAGTTCGAGGAGCGCCACTACGCGATCGGTAAGATCCCCGGCTCCTTCATGCGCCGCGAGGGCCGGCCCGGCGAAAAGGCCATCCTCTCGGCGCGGATGACCGACCGCCCCATCCGCCCCCTCTTCCCCAAGGGCTTCCGCCACGAGGTCCAGGTGATCCTGACCGTGCTGGCGGCCGACCAGCAGAACCCGCCCGACGTGCTCGGGCCGCTGGCGGCCTCGGCGGCGCTGATGCTCTCGGACGTGCCCTGGGACGGCCCCATCGCCAGCGTGCGCGTGGGCCGGGTGAACGGCGAGCTGGTCCTCAACCCCACGCTGCAGCAGCTAGACGCGAGCGACCTCGACCTCATCGTCGCCGGCTCCAAGGACGCGATCATCATGGTCGAGGCCGGCGCCAAGGAGGTGAGCGAGGACCTGCTCGTCGAGGCGCTCGACTTCGCCCACCGCGAGATGCAGCCGCTGATCGCGCTGCAGGAGGAGATGCGCGAAAAGCTGGGCAAGCCCAAGTTCGAGTGGACGCCGCCCGAGAAGCTCTCGGAAGAGGAGCTCGAGGCCTTCTACCGGCTCGCGATCGAGCGCGGCCTGAAGGACGTGCTGCTCACCGCCTCCAAGCACGAGCGCGCCGAGGCGCTCGACGCCTTCCGCGATCGGCTGCTCGAGGAGGTGGCTCCGGGCGAAGACGAGGAGGCCGAGGCCAGGCGGGCGCTTTACAAGCAGGCCTTCGGCGACGTGACCAAGCGCGAGCTGCGCCGCATGATCGTCGAGGAGAAGAAGCGCGCCGACGGCCGCGGCCCGGCCGACATCCGGACCATCTGGATCGAGGTGGACGTGCTGCCGCGCTCGCACGGCTCGGCGGTCTTCACCCGCGGCGAGACCCAGGTGCTGGGCACGGTCACCCTGGGGACCGGCCGCGACGAGCAGATCATCGACGACCTGGGTCTGGACGAGTCGGAAGACTTTTTGGTCCACTACAACTTCCCGCCCTACTCGACGGGCGAGGTCAAGCGCCTGCGCGGCGTCTCCCGCCGCGAGGTGGGCCACGGCAACCTCGCCAAGCGGGCGCTCAAGCCGATGCTGCCCGCCAAGGACGACTTCCCCTACACCATCCGCGTGGTCGGCGACGTGCTCGAGTCCAACGGCTCCAGCTCGATGGCCACCGTCTGCGCCGGCTGTCTGGCGCTGATGGACGCCGGCGTGCCCGTCAAGAAGCCGGTCGCCGGAATCGCCATGGGGCTGGTCAAGCCCGAGGAGGGCGAGCCGGTGGTGCTCACCGACATCCTGGGCATGGAGGACGCCCTGGGCGACATGGACTTCAAGGTGACGGGCACCCGCGACGGCGTGACCGCGCTGCAAATGGACATCAAGGTGAAGGGGCTCGACGCCGCGGTGATGCGCCGCGCCCTGGAGCAGGCGCGCGCAGCACGGCTGGCCATCCTCGATCAGATGGAGAAGGTCCTGCCGGAGCCGCGCAGGGAGCTCAAGCCCTTCGCGCCGCGGATCCTCGCGCTCAAGATCCCGGTCGACAAGATCGGCGCGGTCATCGGCCCCGGCGGCAAGAACATCCGCGCCCTCGAAGAGCTGGGCGTCTCGATCGACATCGAGGAAGACGGCACCGTGCGCATCTACTCGGCCGAAGGCCCCGCCGCCGAGGAAGCCAAGCGGCGCATCGAGGCGATGACCCGCGAGGCCAAGGTGGGCGAGGTCTACGAGGGCGTGGTGGTGCGCACCACCAACTTTGGCGCCTTCATCCAGCTCTTCCCCGGCACCGAGGGGCTCTTGCACATCAGCCAGATCGCCGAGGAGCGGGTGGACAAGGTAGAAGACCACCTCAAGGTGGGCGACAAGATCACCGTCAAGGTGAACCGCATCGACGAGAAGGGCCGCGTCGACCTGGTGCGCCCCGAGCTCGAGGGCAAGATCCCGCCGCGGCGCCCGCCCCGCTCGGGTGGCCCCCGCCGCTCCCGCTAGACCTCAAGTTTTTCGGTCCGGCCGCCGCCAGGCGGCCCGGCCGCGTTAGGAGAACGCATGAACGAACAACCCAAACCCGCCCGCAAGCCCGGCCGGCGCCGCACGCGTAGCCGCAAGCCCAAGGGTCCCCTTTCCATCGGCAAGCTCGAGATCGTCCCCCTGGGAGGGATGGGCGAGATCGGCAAGAACATCACCGCCTTCCGGTTCGAAGACGAGATCCTGGTGGTGGACGGCGGCCTCGCCTTCCCCGAGGAGCACATGCCCGGGGTGGACATCCTGATCCCGCGGATCGACTACCTGGTCGAAAACGCCAAGCTCATCAAGGGCTGGGTGCTCACCCACGGCCACGAAGACCACATCGGCGGGATGCCCTTCCTGCTGCCGCAGCTGCCCAAGATCCCGCTCTACGGCGCCAAGCTCACGCTGGGCCTGTTGCGCGGTAAGCTCGAGGAGTTCGGCCTCAAACCGGGCGAGTTCGACCTCAACGTGGTGAGCCCCGACGAGACGCTGAAGATCGGGCGCCACTTCACCGTCGACCTCTTCCGCATGACCCACTCGATCCCCGACAACTCGGGGCTGATCCTCCGCACCCCGGTGGGCAACGTCGTCCACACCGGCGACTTCAAGCTCGACCCCACGCCGGTGGACGGCAAGGTGAGCCACCTGGCCAAGGTGGCCCAGGCCGGCGCCGAAGGGGTGCTGCTGCTGATCGCCGACTCCACCAACGCCGAGCGCCCGGGCATCACCCCCAGCGAGGCCGAGGTGGCCGTGGCGCTCGACGCCGCCATCGGGGCGGCGGAGGGCCGCGTCTTCGTGACCACCTTCGCCTCGCACATCCACCGGGTGCAGTCGGTGATCCGCGCCGCCGAGCGGCACGGGCGCAAGGTGGCCATGGAAGGCCGCAGCATGCTCAAGTTCGCCAAGATCGCGCTCGAGCTGGGCTACCTGGAGGTGAAGGACCGCCTCTACACCACCGACGAGATCAAGGACATCCCCGACCGCGAGGTGCTGGTGCTGGCCACCGGATCCCAGGGGCAGCCGATGGCGGTGCTGAGCCGCCTCGCCTTCGGCCGCCACGCCAAGCTGAGCGTGGGCGAGGGCGACACCGTGATCCTCAGCTCGAGCCCCATCCCCGGCAACGAGGAGGCCGTCAACCGGGTGATCAACAAGCTCTACGAGCTGGGCGCGCGCGTCCTCTACCCGCCCGCTTACAAGGTGCACGCCTCCGGGCACGCCAGCCGCGAGGAGCTGCGCTTTCTCTACAACCTGGTCCAGCCCAAGTTCTTCGTGCCCTGGCACGGCGAGGTGCGCCACCAGACCAACTTCAGGTGGCTGGTCGAGAAGATGCCGAAGCCTCCGGTGAAGACGATCGTTCCCGAGAACGGCGACGTGCTGGTGCTGACCGGAGACGACCTCAAGAAGACCGGCCGCGTCAAGGCGGGCGCGCTCTACGTGGACGGCCTCGGGGTGGGCGACATCACCGACGACATCCTCGAGGAACGCCAGGCCATGGCCGCCGACGGCATCGTGATCCTGACCGCGCTCGTCTCTGAACGGCCCGTCGTCGAGGTGGTGAGCCGGGGCTTCGTCAAGGCGGGCCAGCGCTTGCACTCCGAGATCCGGAGGATGGCGACGGAGGCGATCCAGAAGGGCGTGCGCGAGAAGAAGCCGCTCGAGCAGATCCGCGACGACGTCTACTACCCCGCCAAGAAGTTCATCCGCAAAGCGACCGGACGCGACCCGATCCTGATCCCCATCCTCTTCGAGGCCTGACCGTGGGCAGCGCGGGGGTGCTGCTGGGGGCGGTGGCGCCGGTGGCGCTGATGGTGGCCGCCGGCTACCTGGCGGCCCGCTTCCTGCGCCTCGATCGCGGGCCGATCACGCGCCTGACGCTGTTCGTCCTCGTACCCTTCCTGGTCTTCGACCAGCTCTGGCGCGCCGACGCCGAGCCGCTGGGGGCGCTCCGGCTCGCCGCCGCCTTCGCGCTCGCTTCGCTGGCCTTCGCGCTCGCGGGCTGGGGGGCGGGGCGGGTACTGAACCTGCCCGCGGAGGTACGCGCGAGCCTGACGGCCACCACCGCCTTTCCCAACACCGGCAACATGGGGCTCTCGGTGGCCCTCTTCGCCCTGGGCGAGGCCGGGCTCGAGCGCGCCACCATCGTCTTCGTGGTGGCCACGGTGCTGCTCTTCAGCTTCGGTCCCGCGCTCTTTCACGGCGGCGGCCTGCGCGAGCAGCTGGCCATGACCCTGCGGCTGCCCCTCATCTGGGCGGTGTTGCTGGGCCTGGCCGCCAACGCCGGCGGGCTGGAGCTGCCGCTCAACCTGGGCGGCGGCGTGCACATGCTCGCCCAGGGCGCGATCCCCATGCTGTTGCTGGCGCTGGGCATGCAGATCGCCGAGGCGCGCATCGTTCTTGGCGGCTACGAGTTGCTGGCCAGCCTGCTGCGCGTGCTGGGCGGGCCGGTGGTGGCCTTCTGGGTGGGGCGGGCGCTCGGGCTCGCGGGCGCCGACCTCGTGGTCCTCACCCTCATCAGCGGCATGCCGGCGGCGGTGAACACCTACCTGATGGCCGCCGAGTTCGGCGGCGACGCCGCGCGCACCGCGCGGGTGGTGGTGCTCTCGACGCTGATCAGTTTTCTGACCCTTCCGCTGGTGCTGGGTTGGGCGCTGCGGGCGGCGGGGGCAGGCTAGGCTCGCCCAGGTCGAGTTGCAGGACGGGTCGCCCTTCCACGACGACCAGCAGGCGGTGAAGCGTCCCCTCCGCGTAGGGAAAGCTCAGCTCCAGCCGCCGCGGCGCCTCGACCCAGATCGAGCGCTCGCCTACGAGGGCGTCGCCTTGGTACCAGCGCAGCTCCAGGTAATCGGGCTCCGGCCAGCGCCTGATCTGCAGCACCGCACGGGCCGTGTCGCCCTCGGGCTCGAGCGTCCCGTTGATCGAAATCCGCTCCGGGTAGGCCTGCTCGGGCGGGATCAGCGGCCAGAAGGTGTAGCGGCAACCCGCCACGCCAAGCAGCAACAGCCCCGCCAGCCAAAGCTTCATCTCCCCTACGCTACCGTCCGCGCATGCGAAGCGGGTTAAAGCCCGCGCACCGCGGCCGCGGCCGCGGCCAGCACCAGCGGCGCGGTCTCGGCGCGGAGGATGCGCGGACCCAAGCCGACGGGCAGGAACCCCAGGCCGATCAGCTGTTCCACCTCGGCCTTGGTGAAGCCGCCCTCGGGGCCGCTGGTGAGCGCCGCCTCCCCGGCCTCGGGCCACGCCGCCCCGGCCAGCACCCGCGCCGCGCCGGGATGGGCGACGAGGCCGAAGTTCACGGGCTCCAGCGCGGCCAGCGGCACCGGCGGGGCCACCTCGGGCAGCCGTGAGCGGCCCGACTGCTTGGCGGCCTCGACCGCGATGCGGCGCAGCCGCTCCAACTTGGCCCGGCCCATCTCCCGCGGCACGCTGCGCTCGGTGACGAGCGGAACGAAGCGGCCCACCCCCAGCTCGCTGCCCGCGCGCACCACGTCCGCGAGCTTGTCGCCCTTGAGCAGGGCCACGTAGAGCACCAGCTCGAAGGGCGGTTCGCGCCGCACCGCCCGGGGCTCGCCCGCCGCCAGCCGCACCGCGCCCTCCCCGGCGTGCAGCACCCGGGCCTCGGCCTCGAGCCCGGCGCCGTCGAAGACGACGACCTCGCGGCCCGGGCGGACGCGCAGCACGTGCAGCAGGTGGTGCGCCTCCCGCCCGGTCAGCACGATCTCCGGGTCGATCCGGGGTACGAAGACGCGCGGCTTTCTCATCGTTCGAAGCTGAGGAGCGTCCACTCCCCTTCGCGGCGCTCGCCTGCGGGGCGCAGGCCCGCCCCTTCCAGGGCCCGGCGCACCATCGGCGCCCGCTCCGCGAGGACGCCCGTCAGGTGGGCCCGCCCCCCGGGCGCCAGCAGGCGGGCGTAGGCGGGGGCCAGCTCGGCGTGCAGCTCGGCGTAGAGGTTGGCCACCAGCACGTCGTAGGGCGGCTGGGCCGCCTCCACGCTACCGACGCGGAAGTCGGGGGCTACGCCGTTTTTGCGCGCGTTCTCGCGGGCGACCGGGATTACGGAAGCGTCGGTGTCCACCCCCAGGGCCTCCGCGCCCAACAGGGCGGCGGCGATGGCGAGGATGCCCGAGCCCGTGCCCACGTCGAGCACCCTGCGGCCCGCGAGCGGCCGGGCCGCCAGCGTTTCGAGCGCCATCCGCGTGGTGGCGTGGTGGCCGGTGCCGAAGGCCATGCCGGGCTCGAGCACGAGGCGGCGCTCGGGCCCCCGCCAGTCGTGCCAGGGAGCGAGCACCACGAACGGACCCGCCACCACCGGCTCCAGGTCGCGCTTCCAGGCTTCGAGCCAGTCCTCGTCGGGGAGTTCCCGCCAGCGGCCGGGCAGCGGCAGCTCCACCCGCTCCGGGAAGTAGGCCCAGACCTCGCCGGACCTTTCCTCGAGGCCGCGCGCGCCCAGCTCGAAAAGCAGCGGCAGGTAGGCGTCGAGCCCTTCGAAGTCGCCCATCAGAACGAAGACGTGCATGGGGGCATTGTAAACGGCGGGAGGTAGGGGGTGGGAGATGGGCGAGCGGCGAGAAGACGCGGCTTTTCATGAGCTGCGACTCCCGGGCTGATGCTGGAAGTAGAAGCTCTCCTAACCCGTGGGTGCCTGACCCCGTCCACCGCGCCCCGGTTTCTTCAAGCACCACCGGCTATCCGGCCAGGTAGCGCTCCACCGCGCGTTGCAACCTCTCCCCCACCCGGAAACCCAGCGCCGCGGCCGGGGCGTTGACGCGGCTGATCACGCCGCTCGCCCAGGTGTCGGCCGCCTCGCCGATGCGCGCGCTGGCGGCGCTAACCGCCACCGCCGCGACCCCCGCGCGCTCGAGCAGCGCCAGCCCCGCCACCCCCGCCTCGTCCTTGCCGACACCCGCGTCGTTGAACGCCACGAGGGCCGGGCGGTAGGCGGCCGCGTAGCGGGCCGCGCTCACACCCCCGTGCGACCCGGTCACCACCACCGCCCCGGTCTGCCCGGGACCGCCCTCGGTCACCGAGTCGAGCAGCCAGACCCGCGCGCCCTCGACTTGCAGGCTCTGCATGGGCTTTATAGTAAAACCCAAGGAGAAGCGAATGGAAGGTACGAACGTCGTCCAGCTCTTGCAGCACCTGATCCGATTCGACACCACCAACCCTCCCGGCCGCGAGGCCGAGGCCATGCGCTGGCTGCAGGGCTGGCTGGCCGAACGGGGCATCGAGGCCGAGTTGCTGGCCCGCGACCCCGAACGCCCGAACCTGGTCGCGCGCGTCCCCGGTCGCGGCCAAGCGCCGCCGCTGCTCGTCTACGGCCACCTCGACGTGGTGACCACCGAAGGGCAGGACTGGAGCGTGCCCCCGTTCGAGGGCGTGGTCAAGGACGGCTTCGTCTGGGGGCGGGGCGCGCTCGACATGAAGGGAGCGGTGGCCATGTACCTGGCCTCGCTGGTGGAGGCGCACGCGGCCGATGAGCTTGCCGGCGACGTGGTGCTGGCGCTGGTAAGCGACGAGGAGGCCGGGGGCGACTACGGCGCCTCCTGGCTGGCGGACCACCACCCCGAGCGGTTCGAGGGCGTGCGCCACGCGCTGGGCGAGTTCGGCGGCTTCAGCCTCGAGATCGCCGGCCGCCGCTTCTACCCGGTCATGGTGGCCGAAAAACAGATCAGCTGGCTCGAACTCACCTTCACCGGTCCCGCCGGTCACGGCTCGCTGATCCACCAGGGCGGGGCCATGGCCCGGCTGGGGCGCGCTCTCGTCGAGCTCGACCGCAAGCGAACCCCGGTGCACGTGACCCCGGTGGTCGAGCGCATGTTTCGCGAGATCGCGGCCGGCCTCGGCGGCGCGGCGCGGGCGGGCTTGCTCGCCGCGTTGAAACCCGCGCTCACCGACCGCGTGCTCGGCTCCCTGGGCGAGGGCGGGCAGCTCTTCCTGCCGCTCTTCCACAACACCGTCAACGCCACCCTCGTCACCGGCGGCGACAAGATCAACGTGATCCCCTCCGAGGTCCGCCTTCAGCTGGACGGCCGGCTGCTTCCGGGGTTCACGCCCGACGACCTCATCGCCGAGCTTCGGGAGTTGATCCCCGTTCCCTTCGAAGCGCGGGTGGTGCGGCACGACCCGGGGCCGGAAACGGTGGACTGGACGCTCTACCCGCTGCTGAAAGAGGTGCTCGAGGCGGCCGATCCCGAGGCGCGGGCGGTGCCGCTCTTGCTCAGCGGGGTCACCGACGGCCGCCACTTCGCGCGGCTGGGCATCCAGACCTACGGCTTCGCCCCCATGAAGCTGCCCCCGTCCCTCAACTTCTCAAGGCTCATCCATGCCGCCGACGAGCGCATCCCGGTGGAGGCGCTCACCTTCGGGGTGGAAACGCTGCGCGCCTTCTTCCGCCGCTATGGAACGGCGTGAACCGGCGATTCAGCAAGGGCGCCGTATACTGAAGCGATGATCAGCTGGCTCGACGTCCTGGCCATTACCACCGCGGCGCTCGCCACCGCGATGGGGGTACGCCGTGGCGGCGGCTTTCTGATGGCGCTGCCGATCGCGGCCGCGCTCTACTGGCTTGGGCTCGACTACGTGCCCAGCCCACCCTGGCTGCTGCTGCTCGGTCTTGGCAGCGGCCTCGTGGCCGCGCTCGTGAGCGGCCTGCTCCCCATCTCGCTGCCCTACAAGCTCGACCCTTACCTGGGCGGCCTCGCGGGGTTCGCGTGGGGCGGCTTCCTGGCGCTCGTGCTCTGGGTGGGGCTGCCCTCGGAGTACAGCCCCGCCACCGGCGCCATCCGCTACCCCGCGCTTTCGGCCCCGCCCATCATCCAGGACGCGGTGGCCTCGAGCCCTTTCGCACCCAAACTTTTCGCGCTCGTCTGGCAGCATCCGGAGGCGCGCAAGGTCTTCTTCGGCCCGGCTCCGGGCCCCTAGGTGTAACCTCCCAAGACGTTGTTCATAGAGCCGACGGCCGTGGGAGCCCCGTTCCCGAAACCGGAAGCCGCGGATTCCTCCCGACCTCCCCCTTGGGGGGAGGCGGCGGCGCAGCCGCCGGAGGGGGGTTGTTTTAGGGCGGTACGTGGTGCGTGGTAGGTGGTGGATAGGTTCTAGGAGGTGGGGTGTGGGTGGGCCGTGAATCAGCGTCGGATGTTTGGCTCATGCTGCGCCCACAACCCCCACCCCGCCCTCCCCAAGGGGAGGGAGCTTTTATTGGATGCAAGATGCAAGCCACAAACGCTCTGTCAGCTACGGACAAAATCTACAAGCTATAAGCCACAGGCCACGAGCCGGTTCTAAAAACCCCCACCCCGGCCCTCCCCAAAGGGGAGGGCGCTTTCGTCTTTCCGCGACAGGCGCAGGGCCTCGGTCCCGCCTTTGGATGGGTCCCGGGCCCCGGCTTTCGCCGGGGTGACGAGAGAGGCCCGTGGCGACGGGGTGGCGTGAACGACGTGTTCGAACTCTGCACTTAGCCCCTACTCGGCCAGCACCCCCGCCAGCTCGTAGAGGTCCTTGGCAATGAGCTTCTTTCGCTCGACCGCCTCGGCCAGGGGCGTGAGCGTGACCTCGCCCTCGACCTCACCCAGCATCACCCCGCTGGTGCCGGAGACGAGGGTCTCGGCCGCCGCCGCCCCCAGGCGGCTGGCCAGCACGCGGTCGCGCGCGGTGGGCGAACCCCCGCGCTGGATGTGGCCCAGCACGGTCACGCGCCCCTCGAAGGAGTGGATCTGCTGCGCGGCCTTCATCAGCGTGTCGGCACCGCCCGGGTAGGCTCCCTCGGCCACGACGATGATCGAGGAGTGCTTGCCCTTGGCCTCGGAAAGCCGGATCTGCTCGGCGATCTCCTCGGGACCGGTGGGGATCTCGGGCAGCGCGATCACCTCGGCCCCGCCGGCAAGCCCCACGTCGAGGGCGATGAAGCCGGCGTGCCGCCCCATCACTTCGATGAAGAAGACACGCTCGTGGCTGGCGGCGGTGTCGCGGATGCGGTCGATGGCGTCGAGCGCGGTGTTGACCGCGGTGTCGAAGCCGATGGTGAAGTCGGTGCCGTAAAGGTCGTTGTCGATCGTGCCCGGCACCCCCACCACCGGGATGCGGTGCTCCTGGTTCAGTTTGATGGCGCCGCGGAAGGTGCCGTCGCCGCCGATGGCCACCAGGCCCTGGACCCCGGCCTCCGCCAACCGCTCGGCCGCCTGGGCCCTTCCCTGGGGCTCCATGAAGGCCTGGCTGCGGGCCGTGCGCAGGATCGTGCCCCCGCGCTGGATGATGTTGGCCACGTCCCGGGGAGCGAGCGGTACGAACTCGCCCTCGATCATCCCCGCGTAGCCGCGACGGATGCCGATCACCTCGACCTCGTGCGCCGCCGTCCAGCGCACCACCGCGCGCAGCGCGGCGTTCATTCCGGGGGCGTCGCCCCCGCTGGTGTAGACGCCAATACGTTTCATGCTTCCTCCTTCCGGTAGGCCCACCTGCGGGCCTCGTTGCGCGGAACCCCCGCCGCCTCGAGCGCCCGGGCAAGCGCACGGCCGCTGAGCCCCTCGGCGGCGAGCGCGCGCGCGAGCGAGTCCACGTCGGGGCGCGCCTCGGGCAGCTCCCGCGGCCCCAACACGATCACGAACTCCCCCCGGGGCGCTGCGAAACGCTCGGCCGCCTCGCCCAAAGAACCGCGCCAGATCTCCTCGTGCTTCTTGGAAAGCTCGCGCGCCAACGCCACCGGGTGCCCGGGTCCGTAGATCTCGAGCAGGGCGGAGAGCGTGCGCCCGAGCCGGTGCGGCGCCTCGTAGAGCACCACGGTGCGCTCTTCCTTCGCAAGGGCTTCCAGGCGCTTCTTGCGCGCCCTGCCCGTGGGCAGGAAGCCCTCGAAAACGAAGCGCGCCGTGGGCAGGCCCGAGGCCACGAGCGCGGGCACGAAGGCCGTGGGCCCCGGCAGCACCTCGACGCGAAAGCCCTTCGCCAGCGCCAGCGCCACGAGCTCGGCGCCGGGGTCGCTGATGCCCGGGGTGCCGGCGTCGGAGGCGTAGGCTACGTAATCGTGCTCCTCGAGCAGGCGCTCGGCGCGCTCCAGCGTGTGCTGGTCCACGCGCACGAGCGGCGTGGCGATGCCGTAGTGCCGCAGCAGCTTGGCCGTGCGCCGGGTGTCCTCGCAGGCCACCACCTCGGCCTCCTTCAGCACCTCGAGCGCCCGCAGCGTCACGTCGGCCAGGTGGCCGATCGGTGTGGGCACGAGCACCAGCTTGCGCATGCACCTATCCTACTCGGCGGGGCGAACACGGTCCGCGGCGGCCGCGCTCCACTGCACCACGGCGACGGCCAGCACCACCAGCGCGCCTCCGGCCACGCCCCTTAGGCCCAGCACCTCCCCGAGCACGAAGTAGGCGAAGATCGCCGCCCATACCGGCTCCATCGAGTAGATGACCGCCGCCTCGGGCGCGCTCACGCTGCGCTGCCCCACGGCCATCAGCCAGGTCGTGAGGGCGGTGGCGGCGACGCCCAGGTAGAGCACCGCTGCCCAGGGCACCGAGAACCCGGAAAACGCCGCGAGATCGCCGCTCACCCAGGCCCACGCCCCCACGAAGAGGCTAAGCCCCACCAGCTGGGTCAGGCTGAGCGCAAAGGCGTCGTGCAGGCGGGTGTGCTGCTCCAGGCGCAGGATGTAGACCGCGTAGGTCACGGCGGTGACGAGCGTCCAGAAGTCGCCCGCGTTCGGCGGGCTGCCGTCGTAGGCGAGCAGGCCCACCCCCACAAAGCTGGCCAAGGCCCCGAGCCAGACCCAGACGGGGACACGCCGCCCCAGCAGCCCCGCGAAGACGGGCACCAGCACCACGCTCAGCGCGGTGATGAAGGCGCTGCGCCCGGCGGTGGTGTAGAGCAGGCCGATCGTCTGCGTGGCGTAGCCCACGAAGGCCCAGAAGGCCAGGTCCAGACCCGGGCCCCAGGCGCGGCGGGCACGCTTGTAGAAGGGCAGAAAGAACACCGCGCCCACCAGGAAACGCGCCCACATGAGCAGGCTGGGCGGGAACCCGGTAAGCGCGTCCTTGACCACGACGAAGGTCGAGCCCCAGATGAGCGTGACGAGGGTGAGGGCCAAAAGCCCGCGTAGATGGGCGCTCACGTCGGCCAGTGTACACGCTAGCGCGAGAGGGCGGCGAGCAGCCACAGCGCCAGGTTGAGCGCCAGGGTGAGCCCCAGGCTCACGAGCAGCATCGAGACCAGCGGTACGTAGACGCGCACCCCGTCGCGCTCGAGGCGCAGGTCACCCGGCAGGTGGCCGAACCAGCCAAAGAGCGCCGGCCACCACCAGAGCACCAGCCCCGCGAAGACGATCAGCAACCCCACGGCCACCAGCCAGCGGCCCAGCTCGCTCATGCCCTCATTATGGCGTGCTGGAGGGGTTCTTTCCAATCCCGCCGCCGAGCGGGTAACGTAGGTTCATGATCGAAGTGCGCGAGGCGAGCGGCATCGAAGAGGTGATGCTGACCGAGGACCTGCAGATCGCCGCCTGGAACTTTAGCGAACGTGAGATCGCGCCGCACTCGGCGCTGGTGGCGAGCCAGCATTCGGGCGGCCTCGTCGCCCTGGCCTGGGCCGGGGGCGAGGCCGTGGGCTTCGTCTGGGGGTTCCCGGCCTTCGAGGGCGGGCGCATCTGGCAGCACTCGCACCAGATGGGCGTGCGCCCCGACTGGCAGGGCAAGGGGGTGGCGCTGGCGCTCAAGCGCTTCCAGCGCCGCTGGGCGCTGGAGCGCGGCTACGACCTGGTCACCTGGACCTTCGACCCGCTGCTCACCAAGAACGCGCGGTTCAACCTCGGCAAGCTGGGCGCCTGGGCGGGCACGTACTACAGCGACTTCTACGGGTTGCGAACGGGGCTCTACGCCGGGATCCCCGCCGACCGGCTGCTCGTCAGCTGGGAGCTCGACGACCCGCGGGTGCGCGAACGGCTCGAACGCATACCCCCACCCCCCGAACCCGAAGGCGAGCCCCTGGCGCTCACCCGGGGGGAGGGGCTGGGCCTCGCCCCCGAACGCCTGCTCACCCCCAGCGCCGACCGGGTCTACCTCGAGGTGCCCTACGATCTGGAAGCCCTCAAGGCCGCCGACCTGGAGCTGGCCGCGGCCTGGCGGCTCTTCACCCGCGAGGCCTTCCTCTGGGCCTTCGCCCACGGTTACCGCGCCGTCGACCTGGCCCGCCGGGGGCGGCGCGTGTACTACCAGCTGGAACGCGTACCCTAGGCTTCCTGGGCGGCGAGCGCGGCGCCAATCACGCCGGCGCGCTCGCCCAGCTCGGCGGGGCGCAGCGGCGCCCGCCGCCAGCCCTCGGTGTGGGCGGCGAAGGCCCGCTCGACGCGCTCGAGCCAGGCCTTGCCGCCGCCCACGGCCACCCCGCCGCCCAGCACGATCACCTCGGGGTCCCAAAGTTTTTGCGCGTCCGCGAGCGCCTGCCCCAGGTAGCCCGCCGCCGCCTCGACGATGCGCGCGGCCTTGGCCTCGCCGGCGCGCCAGCGGTCGAACAGCTCGGGGGCGCCCAGGGGTTCGGCGTAGGCGTAGGAAGCGTCACGCGCCATCGCGCGGCCGCTGGCCACCGCCTCCAGGCAGCCCTGCTGCCCGCAGCCGCAGACCGGCCCGCCTGGCAGTACGGTCAGGTGGCCAAACTCACCCGCCTGCCCGAAGGCGCCGCGCCAGACGCGGCCGTCCGCGACCAGACCGCCGCCGATTCCCGTGGACACGGTCACGAAGAGCGAGGAGCGCGCCCCCCGGGCCGCGCCCAGGCGGTGCTCGGCCAGCGCGGCGGCGTTGGCGTCGTTCTCGATCCGGACCGGGAGTTCCAGCGCCTCGCGCAGCCGCCCGGCAAGTTCGACCTCGCGAAACCCTGCGATGTTGGGGGCAAACAGCACCACCCCACGCTCGAAGTCGATGGGGCCGGGGCTGCCCACCCCCACCGCCCGTACCGGCGCAGGCGATTCGGCGATCGCTTCGGTGGCCGCCGCGATCATCACCTGCAGCACGGCTTCCGCCCCTTCCGTGGGGGTGGCCACCCGCGCCTCGTAGACGAGCCGGTCCGCTTCGAGCACCCCCAGGGCGATCTTGGTGCCGCCCAGGTCAATGCCCAGCGTCGCCATCCGCACCCTCCAAGATGGTGCGCGCCTCGGCTTCGGCCGCCTCGGGCACCCAGACGCCCACAGGGCCGGTGGCCTCGGGGAGAACGCCGGCGAAGTCGGCGTAGGGCCCGAAGACGCGCGCGGGAATACCCGCCTCGCGCAGGCGCCGCACGATCGGCTCGGCGAGCACCGGCTCGCACTCGAGCAGCATCACGTAGTCGATGCCGGCGTGGTGCTTCTTCACGCTTCCTCGTCCTCCAAGCGCAACAGCCGGCGGGCGTGCTCGAGCTGGTCTTCGGGCACCCAGAGCGAAGTGGGCGTCATCGTGGGCAAGAGCCCGTCGAGCTCCACCGGCGGACGTTCGATCTCGGCGGGGATGCCGGCCTGGCGCAGCTCGGCGGCGAAGCCGTCGACGATGGGGCGCTCGCCGTAGAGCAGGAAGGCGTAGACGCGTCCCCCGATGCGCTTGGTCCTAGGCGTTTCCATGCAGCACCTCCAACAGCCGGCGCGCCAGTCGGGCGTACAGCGCGGCGGCCTCTTCGAGCTCACGAACCGCCACGCGTTCGCGGGTCGTGTGCGCCAGTTCCGGGTCGCCCGGACCCAGCCCCAGCACCACCGCCCCGCTCGCGGCCAGGTAGGGCGCGTCGGTGGTGAACCACCAGATGCCCGCCTCGGGCTGCTTTAGCTCCGCCAGCGCCGCGCGCAGAAGCGGGTGGTCCGCCGGCACCAGGTGCGGCGGGAAAACCATGGGGTAGCGCATCGTCACCTCGCCGCTGGTGCGTTCGGCCTCGGGCACGTAAACCGAGGCGTCGCCCGCGATCAGGCGCATGCGCTCGAGGATCGCCTCCGGGTCCTCGCCGGGCACGAAGCGGTAGTCCACGCAGACCTGCGCCAGGCCCGGCACCACGTTGGTGGCCCGGGGGCGGCTTTCCACGTAGGTAGGGGTGCAGCTCGCGGGGCCCAGCTCGGGGTGCTCGGCGGTCTCGAAGGCTTCGAGCGCCGCCAGGAACCGCCCCAGGTCGGGCAGCGGGTTGTGGCCCAGCTCGGGCCGGGCGGCGTGCGCCAGCCGCCCCTCGTAGTCGGCCCAGACCTCGATGCGGCCGCGGTGGCCGCGCATCAGGCGGTTGTTCGAGGGCTCGCCCAGGATCGCCACGTCGGCCGCGAGGCGCTCGGCGGCGAAGCGGCTGCCGAGGCCGCCCACCTCTTCCTGCACCACGGCCAGAAAACGTACCCGGCCCGGGGGCGGATCCGCCGCCAGGTCCGCCATCGCCGCCAGCATGGCCGCGAGCGCCCCCTTCATGTCCACCGCGCCGCGGCCCCAGAGCTCGCCCTCCACCACCTCGCCGCCGAAGGGCGGGTGCGGCCAGGCGTCCGCCTCGCCCGCGGGCACCACGTCCATGTGCCCGGTGAGCAGCACCTCGAAAGGGCCGTCGCCGAGGGTGAACTCCACGTTGCCGGCGTCGTCGAGCTGGGGCCGGAAGCCCAGGGCCTCGGCCTCTTCCATGAGCACCCGTGCGGCCGGGGCCTCGCCGCCCGAGGGGCTTTCGGCGCGGATGAGCCGCGAAGCGGTCTTGACGACGTTCATACCTCCATCCTACCCGCGCCGGGCCGCCAGGGCCCAGTGGACGGCGATCCCCGCGGCCACCGCGGCGTTCAGGCTGGGGGTGCGGCCGCGCAGGGCGATGTGCACCAGCTGGTCGCAGCGGTCGCGCACCAGCCGGCGCAGACCCGAGCCCTCCGAGCCGATCACCCAGGCCAGCGGCCGGTCGTAGTCGGCCGCCTCGAGCGCCACCTCGCCTTCGCCGGCGAGGCCGTAGACCCAGACGCCCGCCTCCTTGAGCTCGGCGATGTAACTCGGCAGGTTGGGCACCTGCACCACCGGCAGGTGCCGCGCCGCGCCCGCCGAGGCCTTGACGGCCACGGCCGAAAGCGGCGCGCTGCGGCGGCGTTCGCTGACCACGCCGTGCGCTCCCAGCGCCTCGGCGCTGCGGATGATGGCTCCGTAGTTGCGTGGGTCGGTGATGCCGTCGAGCAGTACCAGCAGCAGCGGCTCGCCGCGCTCGCGGGCCAGGCGCAGGGGGGCGTCGGGACCTGCCAGCCGGATCTCCTCGATCTCGGCCACGATGCCCTGGTGGTGGGTCGTACGCACGAGCTGGTCCAGCTCGATGCGCGGCACCAGCTCGTAGGAAATCCCGGCGGACTCGAGCTTCTTCAGGAACTTGCGCTCGACGCCCCGGGCCACCAGCACCCGGCGCACCCCGCCTTCGCGCGCGGCCTCGAGCACCGGATTGCGACCGTAGATCCACATGCCCCCAGCATACGGCGGCGCCGGCAGAAAGGCCCGCGGACGGGGAACTCCCGTCCGCGGGCCGCCGCGCCCTTGGGAGGGCCTGCGGGATCTCCCCTACGGTGCGCCGCAGCTTACCTCAGAGCTGGCTCCGCGGGTCCAGCGCGTCGCGCAGGCCGTCGCCCATGTAGTTGAAGGCCAGCACCGTGATCAGGATCATCAAGCCCGGATAGATGGCCAGGTGGGGTGCGTAGAAGATGAAGTCTTGCGCCCCGGTGAGCATGTTGCCCCAGGTGGGCACCGGCGGCTGGATGCCGAAGCCGAGGAACGAGAGCGCCGCCTCCACCAGGATGGCCGTACCCACGGCCAGGGTGGCGTCGACGATGATCGGGGCCAGGGTGTTGGGCACCAGGTGGCGGAACATGATGCGCGGCTCGCTCGCGCCCAGCGCGTAGGCGGCCATCGAGAACTCCTGCTCGCGCAGGCTCAGGATCTGCCCGCGCACCAGGCGCGCCGAGGTGATCCAGCCGAAGATGATCAGGATGCTGATGATGATGAAGACCGAGGCCGACTCCCCGAACACCCCCTGCGCGAAACGCCCCAGCGGCGAGCGCGAGTCGTTCAGGAAGGCGGAGAGCACCAGCAGGAGCGGCAGCGTGGGAATCGAGAGCATGAAGTCGATCAGCCGGCTGATCATGATGTCCAGGTCCACCTTGAGCTGGCCCACCAACCCCCAGGCCACGAGCGCCAGCGCCGCGAGCCCGCCGGCCAGCAGGCCAAGCTTGGAAAGCAGGCCGTTCCAGCCCCCGGCCCCCACCGAAGGCAGCGCCAGCGTCTGCGTGATGTCCCAGATCAGCCAGGCCGTACCGCCCAGCACCCCCCAGCTGAGCACCGTCCAGGTCATGCGGCTCAGGTGAGCCCCGAAGACGCCGAAGAGGTTGAGGCCCAGCACGGCCGCGAACACGAGCAGTACGCCCAACCAAAACGCGGCCGTCTGCCCGCTGGCGGCCAGCGAAACCAGCACACCCAACCCCAGCAAGCCCAGCCCCAGCGCCAGCCCGAAGGCGGCCAGGCTGCCCTCGGCCACCATCTCGCGCAAGCGCCGCGACGCGGGTCCGGCGTAGAAATCGAAGGGCCGGCCCGAGAAGAAACCCGCGAGTGCGCCGATGATGGTGCCGATGATCACGCTCACGATCGCGACCGAAAAACCGACGAGGAGCGAGATGCGGCCGCCAAAGAGGATGCGGGCGAAGACGTCGCGGCCCAGCTCGTCGGTGCCCAGCAGGTGCCCCTCCGAACCGGGCGGCAGGAAGTAAAACGCCTTCAGGTTGGAGCCGGAGGGCTGTTCGTTGGGGTCGGGGATCCAGCCCGCCGAGACCAAGAACGGCGCCACCAGACTGGCCGCGACCAGGATGACGATCACCACCATCGAGACCTGCGCCATACGGTGCTTGCGGAAACGGCGCCAGGCCAGCTGCCAGGTGGACTCCCCCCGTTCGATGTTCTTGACGTTCACGTTGCTTGCCACGGTCGCCTCCTAGTTGTAGCGGATGCGGGGGTCCACCACCGCGTACGCCAGGTCCGCAAGCAGGTTGAAGAGCGCGGTCAGGAAGGCCAAGAAGACCAGCGCCGCCATGGCCACGTTGTAATCCTTATCGAGTAGCGAATCGAAGAGTGCGCGCCCCATACCGGGCCACGAGAAGATGGTTTCGGTGATCACCGCCCCGCTGAACAGGCCGGGGATGGCCAGGCCGACCAGGGTGACGATGGGAATGAGGGCGTTGCGGAGGGCGTGCTTGTAGATCACGGTCCGTTCCGCCAAGCCCTTGGAGCGCGCGGTGCGAATGTAGTCCTGCTGCAGAACCTCCAGCATCGAGGAACGGGTGAACCGCGTCCAACCCGCCATCGAGAGGACCGAGAGGGTGAAGACGGGCAGCACCAGGTACCAGGCGCGGTCCTTGAGGTAGCCCCACCAGCCCACCGTCTCGGGGTCCACGCCGGGGGAAACGAACCCTCCGGCCGGGAAAATGGGCTCGAAGCGGCCCAGCCGCTCGGGTAGCCACACGGCGAAGAGCAGCATGAGCATGATGCCAAGCCAGAAGACCGGGGTCGAGTACCCCACGAAAGAAAAGAAGGTTACCACGTAGTCGGCCATCGAGTACTGTCTGACCGCCGAAAACACCCCAATGGGTATGGCCACCAGCAAAGCCAGCAGGAACGAAAGGCCCGTGAGCAAAAGGGTGTTCTGCATGCGGCCGTAGATGAACTGGGCCGCGGGCTGCGCGTAGGTGCGCGAGAGACCCAGGTCGCCCTGGAGCGCCCGGCCCAGCCACTTGAAGTAGCGGATGTGGATCGGCTGGTCCAGCCCGTACGCCGCTTTGAGCTTGGCGATGTCCTCCTGGGTCAGGTGGGGGTTTTGAAAGATCAAGCCTTCGAGCGGATCCCCCGGCTGCAGGGCCACCAGGGTGTAGATGGCGAGGGATACAAAAAAGAGCAGCGGGATCATCTGCAAAAGACGCCGTAGCGTGTACGCGATCATGCGAAGGTTCTCCTCTTCCCTTGTTGTGTTTTAAGAATGCCGTGGCCGCGCCGCAGGGCGCGGCCACGGTGGGTTCAAAAGGTTATTGCTCCACGGCGCTGATGCCGTACTTGGCCTGGTCGAAGACCTGCTGGGCGCCGTTGTCGGCCCAGCCGATCAGCCAGGCGTTGGTGGTGGGGTAGCCGAAGCTGCCGAAGTAGGTGCTGGAAACGAAGTTGACCAGCCCCTTCTTGACCACCAGCGGATTGGAGCGCCAGTAGTACGGAAGCGCAGGGAGCTCGTTCGCCCAGATCTCCTGCATCTTGCTCCAGTACTCCTTGCGCTTGGCCGCGTCGAACTCGATCATCGCCTTGGCGCGGAGCGTGTCGAACTCGTCGTTGCACCAGTTGAAGTTGACGCCGGAGTAGTTGTTTTCGGGCGTGGGCACGTAGGTCTCACCCGTGATCTTGTCCTTGCAGGTGAAGACGCCGGCGTCGTCCACGATGCCGAACAGCCAGGCGAACTCGAAGAGACCCTTCCAGCTGCCGTCGTAGGCCTTGGAGAAGAAGTCGTTGGAGAAGACCACCGAGGAGGGGGCGTTGTTGATCTTGACCTTGATGCCCACCTTCTTGAGGTCGTTCTGGAAGAAGACCTGGGTGCGCTCACGGATGCGGTTGCCGGCGGTGGTCACGTACTCGATCTCGAACTTGACGGTGCGGCCGTCGTCGGTCTTGCGCTCGAGGTAGCCGTCGCCGTCCAGGTCCTTCCAACCCAGCTCGGCCAGGAGCTGCTTGGCCTTTTCGGGGTCGTAGGGGTACTTCTTCACGTTGGGGTTGGCGTTGGGGTCGGCGAAGTGCACCCAGGTGTCGGCCACAGGCTGCAGGCCGTCAAAGAAGGCGTCCACCAAGCCCTGTCGGTTCATGGCGTAGAGGATCGCCTGACGGGTCTTGGGGTTGTCGAGCATCAGGTCCTTGACTTCCTGGACGTTGGCGAACTTGTTCACCTCGGCGTGTTCCCAGATCACGCCGGGAACGGCCCAGATGTCGAAGCGGCCCTTGGCCCTGCGCACCAGCTGGGGCGCACGCGCCTGGTCGAAGGTGAGCGCGACCGAGGAGGTGGCGTCGATGCCGCCGCCCAAAATGGCCACGAGCAGGGCGTTGGTGTCGCCGATGAAGCGGTAGGTCACCTTCTGCACGTACTTGTCGGCACCGCCCGGAGGGGTGATGAAGAACTTGGGGTTGCGCTCCATCTCGAGGCTGCTGCCCGCGACCCACTTCTTGAGCACGAAGGGGCCCGAGTAGACCATCGCCCCGTTGTTGAGCGCGTTGGGGGTCGAGAACTTCGAGACGAAGCCCTGGAACAGCTCGGTGATCTTGGCCGCGTCCTTCTCGGGGTCGAGCTTGGCGATCTCGGCCTTGGTCTTTTCCCACTCGCCCTTCATTACGTGCGCGGGAGCGAGGCCGATGGCCGAACCCACCAGATCGTAGAAGTAGGCGGGCTCGAAGGAGACCGTAAAGTTACGCTCGTCCTGGACCGAGAGCTTGACCCGGTTCCAGTACGACGGGTCCTGCACCGGAGCGCCGGGGGTCTTGCCCACGTCGTAGTAGAACTTCACGTCGGCGCTGGTGATGGGCGTACCGTCGGACCAGAAGATGTCGTCGCGCAGGGTGTAGTGGATGTCGATGCGTTTCTTGCCTTCCCCGAGGTCGGTCACCTTGACGCGCCCGTTCTCGGTCGTGGGCACCTCGGTGGCCAGGTAGGGCTGGTCGTTGCCGTCGATGTCGATGTACTCGAGCCCCGCCCAGAGGAAGTTCTCGATCTCGCTGGCGATGGCCGCGCTGCTCACGAAGGCCCAGGCGTCCCCGAGGACGCGAGGCTCCTGGGAAGCGCCGACCACCAGGCTGTTGTCCCGCGGGCCGGCCAACGCCAGACCCATCACGGCCACAAGTCCAAGAGTAAGAAGATGAATTCGCTTCATACTCCTCCTTTCCGGGGTGTGCCACCCCATGTTCATGGCGATGTTTTCACCGCTTTCATTATACGGAGTGCTGCTGGAAACGCAATAAGAACGCTTCGTCCTATGCTGGTTTCATGGACACGCAGATTCTACGTCAGGCCCTCGCCGCGGAAGGGCTGCCTGCCTGGCTCTTCTACAGCTTCGGCGCGTCGAACCCGCTGGCGCTGGAGGCCCTGGAACTGACCGAAGAACACCTGACCCGCCGCTTCGCCTACCTGGTGCCTGCCGCGGGCGAGCCGCGACTCCTAGCTCACCGGTTGGAGCTCGAGCGCTTCGACCATCTGCCGGGAGCGCGTCTCCCCTACGCCCACTGGCAGGAGTTCGACCGCGGGCTCGAGCGCCTGCTCGAAGGGGTAACCCGCGCCGCCCTCGACTACCAGCCCGG
>Ga0256832_1000467_pt1 | contig 26047 bp, 26 predicted proteins | sample 134614metaG_FD_190534 | JGI IMG/M metagenome (GOLD analysis project Ga0256832, IMG submission 190534) | Hydrothermal vent microbial communities from Lau Basin, Pacific Ocean - 134-614 | ecosystem: Environmental > Aquatic > Marine > Hydrothermal vents | place: Pacific Ocean: Lau Basin | collected... | reverse complement strand
GACCAAGAGGATAGGTGTCCTCAGAGTAGCTTTTTTCCCTGTAATTTTCCATCAAATAATTCTTCAGCAAGTAAATCGGGTAAAGGAAATTTCTACCGTTTTCAACATAAAAAAATCCATTGTAAGGGTATGCTGTTATTCTCTCTCCATCAGATCTAACCCTTGCAAAAAAATCTGCAGACGAAAAAATAAAAATACTTCTGTCTTCTTTCCTGAAATAAACATTTATTTCCTTATTTTCTAAAACAGGAATATCAGATTTTTCCACACCACACCTGAAAAAAGTGAATCTTTCTGACACATAAGGGATAGATGTGACTGTACAGCTAACATAAGCAGAACTTTGTTGAAAAACAGGAGTTTTTTCTTTTTGATGAATAGACATTCCTAAAAGCAAAATCCCAAAAAGGAAAACGGTAAATGAGGTTAATCCTCTAAAAGAGATTGATAAAACAAGAACAACAAGAGGTATCCATATATCCAGATTAAAATAAAAATAACGGGATATTAAAATCCCTCCCGCCAGAAAAATAAAAGGAAAAATAAAAAAGTTTTTCACATTTAAAATAGGGGCTTAAAAGCCCCCTTAAATTACTTAAAATTCAAAACCTGCTTCCACACCAACAAATGTTCTACTGTCTTTATCGTTTCCTTTATCATCAATAAATCCTTTTTTATCCGTGTTAACGTAAGCAAATTCTCCTCTGATGTATGTGTTTTTAGAAGGTTTATAGGTTGGTGTTATTGTGAAAGACCAAGCATCATCACCAGCAACGCCATATATTCCTTCATCAACCACATTTGCACCATTTGTTGACTGACCATCATTCACATACTCAATTCTTACAGGGATCTCAAAAACATCCATTTTTGCTACAGCATAAAGTGCTATTCCGTAGGCTGTATCATCAATACTTGTTGCTCCTGCAGCCCTTATACTATTTTTTGCTGTATCATCCATCCATTGGTAATCAACATTTAAGCCAAGCTCTATTCCCTGAATATCTGTGCTTAAAACAACATCAACAAGGTTTTTTGTCTTATTGTAATCAAAGTAAGAGATTGCGTAATCGAAATTTCCAACAGATCCGATAGATCCAAAAGCAAAAGCATCAGAAGGGAGTACTCCACCAACAGAACCTGTAGTATCCTGAGTGTATTCAGCATAAACATCTATCCCATCTGCCACAGAATATGTAACCCTTGCTCCCGGGTATGTTACAGGCTGGGCATACCATACCAGACCGAATGTGTAGTTTTTGTTGTCGTAGGTATGGTAAAGCTCATACCCTATGTTTGTTAAAAGTTGTCCAGCATCAATGGTTAAACCTTCAACAGGTCTTATGCTTACCCAGCCGTACTCAAACTCAAATTCTGCTTCTGGAGGCTGTGTTTCATCAAGAAGATCAGGATGGGTTGTTAATCCAAACCCTACAGTAAATCCTATCATTGAATTAACCTTTGAGGTAAGATCAATTGCAAAAGTGGAAACTGTAAAGTAATCATTGTCAGAAGGTCCTATATTTGTTGTGTAAAAGTATCCTGCAGTAATCCCTCCTTCCATCTCAATGTCTGAGTTTGCAACAGTTAAAGTTCCTGCCTGAGCAATGCCCCCTGCAGCCAATAAGCCCGCTGCTACCAAGTTTACAACCTTTTTCATACTGAACCTCCTTTTATAATTTTTGAAAATATTAACACATTTCGGAAAATATAAAAACAATATTAAAAGGGGCATAGGCCCCTGTTTTAAAGGTTAAATCCTCTTTCACCGTGGGTTGCCTCATCAAGTCCCATTGTTTCAGTTTCCTCATCAACCCTTGCACCACCTGTGATTAGTGAGGAAACAAAGTAAAGAACGGCTGTCATTATTCCTGTAAACACTATTGTGAATAATACAGATTCTATCTGGACAAGTATCTGTCCCATTCTATCTCCATTCTGGAGAGGTGATCCGTCCCATGCAAGAGACTGTAGTGCAAAGAAACCTGTAGCTATAGCCCCCCAGATACCTGCAAGACCATGAATTCCGAAAGCATCAAGTGAATCGTCATATCCGATGGCTTTCTTCAGCACAAACACACCGAACCAGCCTATTATACCTGCAACTATACCTATTATGAGTGCTCCTGCAGGACTTACAAATCCAGCAGCAGGGGTGATAGCAACAAGACCGGCTATAGCTCCTGAAGCTCCACCAAGAAGTGTTGGCTTTTTGGCTGTTATCCATTCCATTATTATCCAAGACAGAACACCGGCAGCTGTTGCAACATTGGTTGTTAATAAGGCAACACCTGCAACCTCGTTTGCACCGAAAGCAGAACCTGCGTTAAATCCAAACCATCCAAACCACAGAAGCCCAGCACCTAAAGATGTTAAAACTACAGATGAAGGAAGTATTGCTGTTTTCTTATAATCTTTTCTTTTTCCAAGTAGAAGAGCAAGAACAAGTCCTGTAACACCTGCGTTAATATGTACTACAGTTCCACCAGCAAAATCAAGAGCTCCGGCATCAAAAAGAAACCCCCCTCCCCAAACGATATGGGCTATAGGTGCATAAACAAATGTTATCCACAGTATTGAGAAAACTATCCATGTGGAGAATTTCATTCTTTCAATAACAGCACCTGAAGCAAGTGCGATAGTAATTGCTGCAAATGTTGACTGAAAAGCAACAAAAACCCACTCAGGATAAGTTCCGCTGAGAGCCTTATAATCAACTCCGTTTAAAAGAAATTTGCTCAGATCTCCAATTACAGCATACAGTGCACCTTCTCCATCTGTAAAGGCGATAGAATATCCCCATAATATCCATACAACTATCGCTACTGCATAAGCACTAAGAACCATCATAACAGTGTTAACTATATTTTTGGATCTTGTCATACCACCGTAGAACAAGGTTAATCCACCAATAGACATGAGAACAACAAATGCTGTTGCTGTAATCATCCAGGCTGTATCGCCTGTGTCTAACTTTGATTCTTCTGCAAATGCAAAAACAGGAACAAGTAAAGAAAGCAACCCTGCTATCTTAGTTTTCATTCCATAACCTCCTTTATTTTTAAAAATTTAATTAGAGTGCTTCAACTCCTCTCTCCCCTGTTCTTATTCTCACAGCATCTTCCACAGGAATTATAAATATTTTTCCATCTCCTACCTTTCCTGTTCTGGCTGCTGCCATGATAGCCTCTACAAGCTTTTCAATCATGGAATCATCTGCGACAATCTCAATTTTTATTTTTGGAAGAAAATCGATAACATACTCGGCTCCCCTGTAAAGTTCCGTATGTCCTTTCTGTCTTCCAAAACCTTTTACTTCTGTAACGGTAATACCAAAATTTCCGAGCTCAGCAATAGCATCTTTAACCTCATCCAGCTTAAAAGGCTTGATTATAGCCTCAATTTTTTTCATGCCTTAACCTCCTTAATTTCATTTAAAGCTATTAATACGAAATACAACATCTGTGCCAGAAATAGTGTTAAACTGAAAGTTATTGATTTTTAAAGAAAAAAACTTTGTTGAACAGACAGAGAAATAGATTTAGAAGTTTTTATGCACTTTTTTTAGGCATTCAGATTATGAATGAACTTAAAATGTGCAGAAAATAAAAAAGCCCCCATAAAGGGGGCTCGGTTTATGATTGAGTTTTTAAAATCCCATATCACCCATTCCTTCCATTCCTGCTCCCGGTGTTTTTTCCTCTTTTTCAGGTATTTCAGCAACCAGAGCCTCAGCTGTAAGCATAGTTCCTGCCACAGATGCAGCATTTTGTATAGCTGTTCTAACAACCTTTGTTGGATCAATGATACCTGCTTCCATCATATCAACAAATTCGCCTGTAGCAGCATCAAAGCCGTATGTTTTGCTTTCATTTGCTTTTATTTTTTCAATAATGACAGATCCTTCAAATCCTGCGTTGTCTGCGATCTGTTTCAGAGGAATTTCACATGCTTTTTTGACTATATCTATTCCCCACTTTTTGTCTGGATTTTCTTCCTTGAGGTCGCAGAGGGCTTTTGATGCTCTGAGAAGTGCAACTCCTCCTCCTGCAACTATTCCTTCCTCCACAGCTGCCTTTGTTGCGTGAACAGCATCATCAACCCTATCTTTTTTCTCTTTCATTTCTGCTTCTGTTGCCGCACCAACCTTGATGATGGCAACTCCACCTGAAAGTTTTGCAAGTCTTTCCTGAAGTTTTTCTTTGTCGTACTCAGATGTTGTTGTTTCTATCTGGGCTTTAATCTGTTCTATCCTTGCCTTTATGTCTTCTGGATTTCCTTTTCCACCTACAATTGTTGTATTGTCTTTGTCAACAACAACCTTGTCTGCCTGTCCAAGCATATCAAGATCAACATTTTCAAGTTTAATTCCAAGATCCTCTGTTATAGCCTGTCCACCTGTTAGTATAGCTATATCCTGAAGCATTGCCTTTCTTCTTTCTCCAAATCCCGGAGCCTTAACAGCACAAACTTTGAGAACCCCTTTTATGTTGTTCACAACAAGTGTTGCAAGTGCTTCTCCTTCAACATCTTCAGCTATTATGAGAAGAGGTCTGTTTGCCTGAACAACCTTTTCAAGAACAGGGAGAAGCTCTCTTATATTTGATATTTTTTTCTCGTAGATGAGGATATACGGATTCTCTAAAACAGCTTCCATTTTTTCTGGATTTGTTACGAAGTATGGAGAGAGATAACCTCTGTCAAACTGCATACCTTCTGTTGTCTCAAGAACCGTTTCAGCTCCCTTTGCCTCCTCAACTGTGATAACACCGTCTTTACCCACCTTTTCCATAGCATCAGCTATTATTTTTCCGATCTCAGGATCGTTGTTAGCAGAGATTGTAGCAACTTGCTCTATTTCTGTCCTTCCGCTAACTTCTTTTGACATTTTCTTAAGCTCTTCTACGACAACCTTAACAGCCTCATCAATACCTCTTTTAACATATACAGGATTCGCACCTGAAGCTATAGCCTTGAGACCTTCTGTGTATATTGCCTGTGTTAAGATTGTTGCTGTTGTTGTTCCATCTCCGGCAACATCGGCTGTTTTAGATGCAACTTCTTTAACAAGCTGAGCAGCCATGTTTTCAAGGGGATCTGTAAGTTCTATCTCCTTTGCAACAGAAACTCCATCTTTTGTTACCGCAGGAGATCCCCATTTTTTCTCAAGGATAACCTCTCTTCCTCTTGGTCCAAGGGTAACTTTTACTGCATTAGCCAGTTTATCTACACCTGCTTTCAGTTTTGCCCTTGCTTCTTCTCCATAAATTATCATTTTTCCTGCCATCTATTTCCACCTCCTTTTTTTTATTATTCAATGATTGCAAGAATATCATCTTCTCTGAGAACGATAAGTTCTTCACCATCCACAACAAATTCGTTCCCTGCGTACTTACTGTAGATAACTCTGTCTCCTACTTTTACTTTTAGAGGTTTTGTTTCGCCATTTTCAAGAAGTCTTCCCTCTCCGACAGCTATTACTTCACCTTCAGAAGGTTTTTCTTTTGCTGTATCAGGGATGATTATTCCTGATGGTGTTTTTTCCTCAACTTCTTCAGCCGGTTTGATAACAACTCTATCGTAGAGAGGTTTGATTTTAGCCATCCTGCTCTACCTCCTTTTTGTTTTTGTTATTAAATATTATATTCTGAATTTTAAAAAAATGCAATAAGTATGCATACAAAATATGAGCGTAATCTGATCATATTTATTTTTAAACATAAAATATTCAAGATTTTAACAGGTGTCAAGACTTTTTAACTTTTTATCACTTTTAGCAGTTCTTCTTTTATCTGATTTATAAGTCTTTCATCTGTTATTTTTTTCTTATCCTTTGTTCTTACATAAAAAGCGTCCCTTATTCTTTCACCCTGCGTAACTACTTTTGCTATATGGACATAAAGATCAAACTTTGCGAAAACCTTAAATATATCAAAAAGAAGGCCTATCCTGTCTTCCCCTGATACGTCAAAAATGGTGTAAACATCTGACATCTCATTATCAACTTTAACGAAAGTTGGTGGAGGTACAACAGAAGCCTTGAAAATAGCATTTCTTTTTTTTGAAAAATCTTCAAGGGTTATATCTCCTTTTATGTAGCTATTAAAAATGTCCTTAAATTGCTGAAATTTTTTATCCTCTACGACTTCTAAGGATGATGTGGAAATCTGAAGATCAATTATTATTATACCGTCTTTTCTCATGTAGCTGTAAACAGATAGGATATTTATTCCCATGTAAGATATAATTCCGGTTACCACAAGAAGGGGATTTTTTATCTTCTTTGAGTCTAAAACAACGATCAGTTCTGAAAAACCTATCCCGTATTTTTTCTCAAAATAAAACTGGGGTTTTTTTGTTTTAAAAAGCTGTTCCTCTAATTTTATATGCCTGACCATGTCATCTATAGCTGTTGCCATAAGGTAGTATTCTGAAAATCTATTCATATGAAACTCTGCCCTATCTCTACCTAACTCAACCTCAAGGACAGCTTTCAGTTTTTTTCTTTTTTCTTCTATTCCTTTATGCTGGATCTCTTCGTAAGAAACTTTTTTTTCAAGGATTTCCAGTGTTTTGTTGTATAGTTCCCAAAGAAGTGCATTTTTCCAGTCATTCCATACATTTGGTCCTACAGCATTAGCATCACACCATGTAAGAACTGTTAGCATTTTTAGTAGATCTTTATTTTTTATTGTTTTTGCAAAATCATTTATCACTTTTGGTTCGTTCATATTCCTTCTCTGGGAAATCTTTGCCATATCAAGATGATGGAGAACCAGAAAACTAACTATCTCAGCATCCCTTTTTGAGTATCCAAATCTGAGCATTATTTCTTTTGCCATTTTTGATCCAAGAACACAGTGGTCTGTCTTGTGTCCTTTTCCTATATCATGAAGAAATACAGCCCATATGAGAAGATCAACCCTGTCGATCTCTTTATACAGTTCGTACATCATTTTTCTGTGGGGGTGATCTATCTTTTTCAAGCTCTCAAGCTCTTCCACAGCTTTTATTGCGTGAGCATCTGTTGTATATTTATGGTATGCATCGTACTGGAAATGACACCTCTGGTATCCAAATTCCGGTATCAGGTCATCAAGAACATAAAAATCCTGCATTTTTCTTAATGTTTTTGCCAAGTTATTTGGATCTGAAAATATCTTTTGAATCATCTTTTTTACTTCAGGATCATCTCTATGCTTTCTGAGTTTTCCCTCATTTTTTCTTATTAGAAACTCAAGTTCTGAAGAAAAATCAAGGTTGTACTCTTTATAATACAAAAATGCCCTCAGCACATTTTTGAAATCTTTCTCAAATTTTTCTTTGTTAAAAACATCAATCTCTATTGATGTCTTTGAAAATACAGAATCTATAGGTTCAAATATCTCAAGTTCTTCCTCTTCTGTAAGAGCTTTCAATATTCTGTTTGTTATTGTGTTTATAGATTTTGCATAGAGGTAGTAGAGCCTCATCATCTTTTCTACACTTTCTCTTAAATCCTCCTCATTATACGGGGTCTGTATGTATCCCAACTTTTTTGCCACCTCTTCCTGAAGGGGTCTGACAAGGACATCACATCTCTTATTGCATGTTAGGTGCATTTCGTTTCTTAGTCTTAAAAGAAAATTGTATGCCTTTATAAGCTCCTCGTACTCTTCCTCAAGTATTATGTTTTTTTCAACAAAATATCTGTAATCAGGAACATCATCCAAAACCCTTGCTATCCAGAAAACTTCATGGAAATCCCTTAGCCCCCCTTCCCCTTCTTTTACATGGGGCTCCATCATATATATTGTTGATCCTGATCTTTGATACCTCATTTTTCTTGCTCTCAGTGTGGCATCAATGTAGGCTCTTCTTTTTTTTCTTATCAGTCTTTTAAATCTTTTTATGAGATCTTCATATATATATCTGTTCCCATAAATAAATCTTCCTTGAAGCAACGATGTTGCGACTGTAAGATCTTCTTTAGACAGATCAAGAAAAGTTTTTATATCTCTGGGTGAAAATCCAATATCAACTTTAAGATCAAGAAGAGCATAATAAAATGTCTCTATTCCTTCTTTTAAGGACTCAAAATCGTCTGTATCAAAAACGAGAGACAGATCAATGTCGGACTTAAAGCACAGTTCTCTTCTTCCATAACCTCCTAAAACAATAATAGATATATTTTCAGTATTTCTAAAAGATATGTCTGCTAACCTCTTTATGGTTTGATCTGTAAGATCTGACAGAGCTCTTACAGTTTCAAGCCCGCTTGAGCCTGACCTGTGTTCATCTATTATCTGCTGTTTTTTTTCAAAATACTCATTTAGTATTTTATTTTTTTCTTTTATCAGAACTTTATCTGTCATTTCCTCCCCACCTTTTTTCTAATATTTTCTACAGGAATTTTATAATAAATCGGTCTTCCATGGGGACATAGATTTGGATTATCTGTCTCAATCCAGACTTTCAGCAAGTTCTTTGCCTCTTCATCTGATAAAATGTCTCCAGCCTCAACAGAAATATTACAGGCTAATTCACCTAAGAAATTCTCTATCTCAATTTCAGAGTATTCACTTTCAAGTATCCGGTATATAAATCTTTTTATATCTTTTACCTTTGAAAAAGAGGGAATCTGTTTTATATAAAACTGCTCATTTTCTTGATAAATTACAATACCTAAGCTTTTTAACTTTTCTTTCAGGTTGTTTAGTTTTCCAACCTGATCTGGCATCAAATCAAGTTTCAGATTAGTATTTTCTACCGGAATATTTCCTGTTCTGTATTTTTTTAAAAGAAGTTCATAATTTATTCTCTCGCTTGCTACATGCTGATCTATAAAGTATATCTCACCATCATAATAAACGACTAAAAATGTGTTTTCAATCTGCCCTAAAATTTTGAACTCAGCGTTATATCTAACTTTTGATTGGGATAAGGAAAAATGTAATTTTGGTTTTGACATACGATCAAGTGCAGATCTAACAAGATCGTAAACGGGTTTTTCCTTTCTAAATCTAACATCTATCTTTGATGGATGGATATTGTGATCAACAAAATAAGGTGGTAGATCAATAAATACAACGAAGAAGTTTTCTCCTGCTTTTGATCTGATTATTCTGGTCAATATGCTATTTTTGATAGGTCTTCCGTTTATGTAAACAAAACCTTTTGATTTTATGTCAGAAGCTATATACCCGTAAACTTTTCCTGTACTGTTTTCATTTTCAAAATACAACAAGTTTTCAGCTTTTGGAAAAATATTCTTTAGCCTTCCTTCTATAGTTGATGGCAAAAGATTATACAAAATTCTATCTTCTACCTGTAATGTAAAATACACATTAGGATGACAGATAGCATATCTTAAGAAGGTATCTATTAGATGTTTCTGCTCTGTTTTTTCAGCTTTTAAAAACTTCTCCCTTGCAGGAACATTAAAAAAAAGATCTCTAACTCTAACAACAGTTCCAACAGGAGCTCCAACATCAGAAAGATACCTGAAAACTCCACCTTCTATAAAAAGTTCTTTTCCCAGAGGAAAATCTTTTTGCCTTGATATTATACTGAATCTTGAAACAGATGAGATACTTGAAAGGGCTTCTCCTCTAAAACCATAACTGTTTATACAGTAAAGATCGTCAATTCCTGTAATTTTGCTTGTTGAATATCTTTTAACAGATTCTAAAATATCGTCAGGATGTATGCCTATTCCATTATCTTTTACCTCAATCAGCTTCTTTCCGCCTTTTTCAATTTTTATTTGTATTTTTTCAGACCTGGCGTCAAGAGAGTTTTCAATCAGTTCTTTTAAAACTCCAGCAGGTCTGTCAACAACTTCACCTGCAGCTATTTTATTAACAATGCTTTCTGGTAATCTTTTTATCCTCATCTTACCCTTGTAAATCCCTTCCTTTGTAATAATATTATTTATTGCATACATAAATTAGGAAAACAAAAAAAAATCACAAGGAGGGCTAACAGATGGCAGTTAGAAAACTTGAAAAATCAGAGTGGGAAAGCTTTTTCAATGAGTTTGACAAAAAATACAGGGAGGGTCAGCTACCGGCTAAAGAGGTTCAGATAGAGATTGTTAATGAAGAGATAGGAGATCAGGTAGAAACATGGTGGCAGCCTTTGATAGGTCTTGCTTATGATCCAAAAAGAAATGATTTTGAGGTGGCTGCTGAAAGACACGATCATCTAATACATAACCCTGTTGAGATATATGTTGATGAAGATGTGGACGGAAGCATAAAGACCGTTGAGGTTATTCAGGAAGACGGCACAAAACACATTATCAAATTAAAAACACCAGAAGCACTTCCAGAAAAATAATCTCTGGGGCTTTTGCCCCTTTATCTAAAACAAATATTCCACTGATTTGTATTTATCCTGACAGGCAGTTTTGGGGAGATCTTTTTGTGTTTTCATGGAATATGGTGGCCAAGGGCGGAATCGAACCGCCGACACCGCGGTTTTCAGCCGCGTGCTCTACCAACTGAGCTACCTGGCCACTTTCGGATTTAATAGTTTATACCTGTTGTATCTATCTGTCAAGGGGTTGTATCGACTATTTTCATAAATGTTCACCTGATTTTGTGGTTATCAATATTGACAAAACCAAAAAAAGTTTATATTATATTTGTCCTAATTGGGCGGTTAGCTCAGCTGGCCAGAGCACCTCCCTTACAAGGAGGGGGTCATAGGTTCGAATCCTATACCGCCCATTGCGGAGCCGTAGTTCAGCTTGGCCCAGAACGCCGGCCTGTCACGCCGGAGGTCGCGGGTTCGAATCCCGTCGGCTCCGCCATTAAACAAAATCGAGTTATCAAATGCACAGAAAAAGAAAAAAGAAAGATTACATAGTTCACAATGTAGATCTGGCGTTTGACATCCTTTTTTTCCTTGCAAAAAATCCAAATGCAACATTTGAAAACATACTAAAGAATATAGAATCTTCATCTTATCAGGTTGAAAAAATTCTGGATGTTCTGATAGGTAGAGGATATATAAATTTCAATCCGAAGAAAAAAACATACTCTTTAGGAATAAAAAATTTCGAGGTTGGCTATTCATATTTATCACATGTGGATATAAGAAACATAGCAAGACCTTATCTTCAGTACTTAGGTGAAAAATTTCAGGAAAATGTTTATCTTGCTGTAAGAAGCGGGTTTGAGATCGTTTATATAGATTCTTATGAAGTAAACAGATCTGTTGTTGTTAAATCCAGAGTTGGAAGACTTCTTCCTCTATATGCATCAGCCTCCGGAAAAATTCATCTTGCAGATATGGATGAAGATGAGTTAGAAGAATTTTTCAGGGAAGAGAAGCTTATTCCGTATACAAAAAAAACTATAACAGATAAAAATAAACTCTTAGAACATATCAAAAAGGTAAAACAACAGGGATACGCTATTGATGATGAAGAGTGGGAAGAAGAGGTAAAATGCCTTTCTGTCCCCGTTAGAGATCATACAGGAAAGGTAACCGCTGCTGTTACACTATCTGCACCTTCATGGAGAATTCCTTCTGAATTTTTAACAGGAAAAATAAAAGATGAGTTTAAACAAAAAGCAAAAGAACTCTCAGAAAGATTAGGCTATACAGAAGAATGAGAGAAAAATTAACCAGATATTTGAAAAACCTTATTCATATTCCATCTATCACAGGTAATGAAAAAGAAATATGTGATTATGTGGAAAACTTTTCAAAAAGATACTATCCAGAAAAAAATATTATTAGATACAGCAACTCTGTTATAGTCTACGAGGATATTAATCCATCAAAAAAAACACTAACTCTTATCGGACATCTCGATACTGTTCCAGGGGAAAATGATTTTACAGGAAAGATAATAGACGAAAAACTGTACGGTCTGGGTGCTTCTGACATGAAAGGCGGTTTAACTGTTATGATGGGATTGATGGAGTATTTTTCGAATAAACCAAAAAGGTTCAACCTGATTTACGTTTTTTATGAAAAGGAAGAAGGACCTTATATTGAAAACGGTCTCGAACCGCTTCTTACAGAGTTTGACATAATTCACAAAGCTGATCTTGCTATAGTTCTTGAACCTACAGATAACAAAGTTCAGGTAGGATGTCTGGGAACTCTTCATGCATCAATAATATTCGAGGGGAAGAGAGCCCATTCAGCAAGACCGTGGCAGGGGGAAAATGCGATACACAAAGCTGCAGACTTCCTTAAAAGACTTGCAGATTACGGCATTCACGAGTATGAGTTTAGCGGAATGAAATTTTTGGAAGTCATGAATGCCACTATGGTCGAGTTTACCGGAGGAAGGAATATAATACCTGACAGGTTTGTTATAAATGTTAACTATAGATTTGCACCCGGAAAGAGTATAGAACAGGCTAAGAAAGATGTCCTGAACCTCGTTAACGGAGAGGCAAAAGTTGAGTTTACTGATCTGTGTCCTTCTGGAGACGTATGCCTTTACAACCCTGTTCTTTCTGATCTGATTGAGAAATTCAATCTCTCTGTAGAATCAAAACAGGCATGGACTGATGTAGCAAGATTATCTCTTCATGGAATAGATGCCATTAATTTTGGTCCGGGACTTCCTTCTCAAGCTCACCAAAAAAATGAGTATATTCCCCTTTTTAACCTTTTTAAAAATTTTGAGATTTTTCAATCATTTATAGAAATGTAATTCTATATAATATTATGTATGAACTCTCTTGCGGTTAGAAGGCTAACATATACGATCATTCTTATTGTTGCTTTTTCTTTTGTTGTTGCCACCATTTACCAGATATACAACTACAACATTCTAATTGGTAGAGCTCTGGAATCTAAGTACAAAGAAAATAAAAATGCTTTAAATCTGTTAAAAAAAATGGAAGAGGAAATTCTTTTCTCAGTTGCAGTTTCAATAGGTGAGGACAGCTCACTAAAGAATGCCCTTGAAAAAAACAACAGGAAGGAGGTTTACAAAATACTAAAAGAAAAATGGAAAAAACTAAAAAACGTATTTAATCTGAATGAAATTCATATTGTAAAAAGTAATGGAGAGTCCTTTGTAAACTTCATTGATTACGGTGGAGGAGAGATAAAGGAAAAAGATAGCTACTACCTTTTAAATTTCAGAAAGGATATCAAAAAATCCATAGAGACAGGCAAATATGTGTCTTCTCTTTTTATATGCCGTCATTTCGTAGGTTTTAGAGCTATATATCCGATAAAAGGAGATACAAAACTTTTAGCTGTTGTTTCTGTAGGAAAAAGAATTGAAAATATAATTCCAGTGATAAAGGGGGAATTGCATAAAAATGGTTTCACAGTTATTAACTTAAAAAAGCTAAAGGAATGTATGAAACCCCATATAATTGAAAAAAAGTTAAAGGAAAATCCCTTAATAGATGGTTATATAATCCTTGGATCAACAGGAACGGAAAACAGAGAATTTATAATAAACAACCTGAAAAATAAATTCTTTACTCTTAACATTAATGGAGGAACATTTCTTTTTACGGTTTATCCTTTAGTAGATTTTGATGGGAACACAATAGGTTTTATAGTCCTGGAAGATGATGTTAGCTATCTCATTAATAGCTTTAATAGAGGTATTGTAAGTTTTATTTTGACTTATGGATTACTTTTTACAGGAGTTATGTTATCAATAATATTCTTCAGTAGATCTTTAGGAAAGAGGTTGTCTAACATAGAAAAATTAACAGAAAAACTTGCTAACAGGGAATTTAATATACTTGAACAGGAATTTGAGAAAAAGGGAGATAAGATAGATGACATTCAGAAGCTAAAAAACAACATCATAAAGATGGGAAAAGATTTACACAACTACATAATAGAGATTAACAAACGTATGATGAAACTGTCTGAAGAAACATTTACAGATCCTATGCTCCATGTTCTCAACAGAAGGGCTTTTATACAGCTTGGCAATACTGAGATAGAAAAAGCAAAAATGAGAAACATTCCCCTCTCTATTATGGTTCTTGACCTTGACAGATTTAAACACATAAATGACACCTACGGACATGCGGTTGGAGATAAGGTATTAAAGAACTTTGTTGAAACTGTTAAAGAGATTATATCTACAAGAGAACTGTTTTTCAGAATAGGTGGTGAAGAATTTATACTACTTCTTCCGGGGGCAGATATAAAAAAAGCTGTTGAGATAGGTGAAAAAATCAGAAAATCTGTTGAGAAAAGAAAAATAAATATAAACGGAAAAACCATAGGCTACACTGTCAGCATAGGAATAACCCAGATGAGATCGGAAGATACAGATATATACTCTCTCCTTCACAGGGCAGATAAAATGCTTTATGTTGCAAAAAGATCAGGAAGAAACAGGATTGTTTATTGAGACCTTTCTGCCATCTCAACCGCTTTTATCATAGCTTTTGCCTTATTGACTGTCTCCTCGTACTCTCTTTCAGGAATTGAATCAGCCACAATCCCTGCCCCTGCCTGAATATAAATGTCGTCATTTCTTACAACAGCTGTTCTTATCGCTATCGCTGTATCTATATTCCCGTCAAAAGAGACATACCCAACAGCTCCAGCATAGGGACCTCTTTTTTCCGGCTCAAGCTCCTCAATTATCTGCATGGCTCTTACTTTGGGAGCTCCACTCACAGTTCCCACAGGAAAAACAGACTTTAAAACATCAAGAGGGTGCATATCCTCTCTTAACACCCCTGACACATCAGAAACAATATGCATCACATGGGAGTAATGCTCTATATACATAAATCTATCAACCTTAACCGTTCCTGATTTTGCAACCTTTCCAACATCATTTCTTGCAAGATCTACAAGCATGAGGTGTTCAGCCCTCTCTTTTTCGTCGCTTAATAATTCTTTTGCCAGTTTTTCATCTTCTTCCTTTGTCTTTCCCCTTGGTCTTGTTCCTGCTATAGGTTTTGTTAAAATTCTTCCATCTTTGACAGAAACAAGAATTTCAGGAGAAGAACCTATCAGTTTTATATCCCTAAAATCCAGATAAAACAGATAAGGAGATGGATTTATTGATCTGACTGCCCTGTAAACATTAATAGGATCAGTTTTCAGTTTTTTATGAAATCTCTGAGAAATAACAACCTGAATAATGTCCCCTTCTTGTATGTAATGTTTGCTTTTTTCAACAGCCTTTAAAAAATCCTCTTTTTTAAAATTAGAATGCCATTCTGTAGTATTTACAGATTTCAGATCAATAACAGGAATTCTGCTCAGTCTTACCTCCCTGCACAGTTTCTCTTCAATAAGGTTTATTCTGTTTACTGTTTCCCTGTACTTTTGCTCTAAGTTCTGCTTTTCCTCCAAAATCGCACTAACTATTATTTTTATAGTCTTCTTTACATTATCAAAAACCACAACCTCATCGCTGAGAAAGAAAAAAATATCCGGAAGCTTAAGAACATCAGATTTTATATCCGGAACAGGCTCATAAAAATGTACTACATCGTAAGCAACATAACCTACAAAACCTCCCCAGAATGGTGGAAGGTTGTCCATCTCTACAGGCTTAAACCTGTCTAAATACTTTCTCAGTTCATCTATAGGATCGTCTGTTTTCCTACATTCAATTTGTCCTTTGTTGTAAAGCTCACAAAAATTCTTTTTGGTTTTTATATAAACAGGCAGTGAAGACCCAATAAAAGAGTACCTACCTATATTGTCCCCCTGCTCAACACTTTCAAATAAAAAGCTGAACCTTTCAGGGGAATAAATTTTCTGAAACACAGAAAGGGGAGTATCAAGATCAGAAAGAATTTCCTTATAAACAGGTATAACATTGTAATCTTGAGCAAATTTTTTAAACTCTTCAAAAGAAAGATTTACAGACATTTATTAAACCTTTTTTAAAATATTTTATCAGGAAGGAATTACAGCAACAAGATCAAATTCCCCAACAGATACAACAACCATCTTATCCCTGTTTGAATCAACCATTACCATAACATCAATCCTTTTTCTATCAATTCCTCCTTCAACCGTCTCATGAAGTTCTTCAAGTATGAACTCCCAATCCACGTAAAGGTCCTCTTTTAGCTTGGATAAAATTGTAGAAGCCATTGGAATATAGCATATTGAAGGCAGTTCAAAAGATATAAAATTCTCATCTACATTATGAATTATCACCATAAAGATAATTGTAGAACAAATTGACAAAAAAGAAAAAGGGGAAAACTCCCCTTTTATTTAACCTCTATTTTTACCTCTTTCTCCTCAACGGCTTTAGGTATTTCTATTCTTAGAACTCCATTTTCAAAGTTTGCTTTGGCTTCTTCTACTTTCACTTCAACTGGAAGGGGTATTACCCTTTCAAATACACCGTAAAATCTTTCTGATCTGTAATAGGTTTTGTCCTTTTGTTCTTCTTCTTTCTTAACTTCCCCTTTGATTACTACAGCATTATCTTTGATTTTAACCTCTACATCTTCTTTTTTTGCACCTGGAATTTCTGCTTCTATCACAAGTTTGTTGTCCTTTTCATAAATATCTACTCTTGGACTCCATGTTGTTATTTCTGAAATCTCTGTTTTAGGTGTTGGAACAATTTCGTTAAATACTTTGTTTAACTCCTGCTCTATTCTTGCAAGCTCTCTAAAAGGATTCCACACAAATGTTGGAAGGTTTTTTCTATCCATCATCCTCACCTCCGATTTTATAAATTTCTTTATATAAAATATTATAAGATTATACTAAAATTTGTCAAGTCCATCAAAATCCCTTTTTAGGACTAAAGTTAATGCAAAAATGATTAAAGTTAAGATTTATCTTTCTGATACAATCCTTTTATCCTTTGGTACAAAACTGTAAACAGGTATAAAAAGTTTTTCAGTATCTCTTTTTTCTATAGTAAAATGTCCGTAATATACTGAATATGCTGAGTAAGATGTGGCTATTGCTAATACTTCTTTTTGAAGACCTTGTCTGTTCTTTGAAAACATTTCTGGTTTTATAATTATTCCTGCCTTAGGAAGATTATATATCCTTTGTTCAATACCTTCCCCTGTATTTATAGGAAAAAGTTCTTTCCTGACTATCTGATTAAAAAAAAGCTCAACATCTGTTTTAACCACTATACCTTCTACCTTATTCACTTTATCTTGAGCTTCTTCAAATTCAAAAATATCTATAAGTTTATTTATAACTTCATAGGTGTTTTTTATTTGAACAGAATTGAACCATTTAGAAAAGTTAACAGCAACAACGGTAGGATTAAGATGATCTATAAACCACAATAGTCCTTCCTTCCAAAAATTGCTTATAGACACCACATTTTTGCTCTCATCCATCTGTGCGGTGGTAAAGGTTTTATCATCATTACACTGTATTCCCAAGAATGTCATACATATAACCTCAAAAACTTTTGTAATTAATATTATTCTGAACAGTACCGATTTTTATGATAAATTATACATATTTTATGACTTTGACTTTCTCAAGAGTAATAAGACCTCTCTTTATAAAACCTTCTATCTTTGGGATAATGCTCTCTATTTTTTCTTTTTTGTCCACAGCTTCAATAACTATAGGCAGATCTCCAGACAGGGTTAAAAGTCCTGCAGAATGGATCCTTGAAGATGCTCCATAACCTAATATTCCCCGAAGCACAGTCGCACCGGCTATGTCATTTTCCCTCAATACCTCAACGATTTTTTTGTAAGCAAGCTTGCCGTCAACTCTGTCATTTTCACCTAAAAATATCCTAAGCAGATAGGCTTCACCTTCTATTCTCATCTGATCCTCTAAATTAGTATTCTTGCCGTTATCAAACCGGCAATTCCGGCTGACAATGAAAGAAAATTATTCAACAGAATATTTAACACAGCTTTAATATACTCTCCATCCTGAAAAAGGGCTATCGTTTCGTAGGAAAAAGTAGAAAAGGTTGTAAATGCACCTAAAAAACCTACTGCGAAAAATATCCTCCAAACAGGATCTATGGACAGTTTTTCAATAGAGAGAACGGTGAAAAATACAAGAACAAAAGAACCTACAACATTCACTATCAGAGTTCCTGCAGGAAAAGAAAGACCTAAGTATTTGTTTACAGTAGTTGAAACTAAATATCTTAAAAGTGCTCCAAGAGCCCCTCCAAGCATCACTGCAAAATAGGTCATTTTATAAACTCAAGAAGCTGGTTTATCTCTTTTTTACTTCCTAAAAAGACCGGCGTTCTTTGATGAATATCTGTCGGCTTTATCTGAAGTATGTCTGTTCTGCCGTCTGTAGCTTTTCCTCCTGCCTGCTCAATAATAAAAGCCATTGGAGCTGCCTCATACAGAAGTCTTAACTTTCCGGATTTATTCTTTTTATCTGCTGGATAACCGAACATTCCGCCTTTTATAAGTGTTCTGTGGACATCTGCAACCATTGAGCCTATGTATCTTGAGGTGTAGCCTTCATCTTTTAAGGTTTGTATATAATCTGTTAGTCCGCTGTCTATCCATTTTTTTGAGTTTGCTTCATTTATAGAGTATATTTTTCCTTTTTCCGGAATTTTCATATTAGGGTGGGAAAGGAGAAACAGACCAACAGACGGATCAAGGGTAAAACCGTTTACACCGTTTCCTGTTGTAAGAACAAACATTGTTGATGATCCGTAAATTATGTATCCGGCTGCTACCTGTTTGTATCCTTCCTGAAGAAAATCTTCCTCTGTACCTTTTACTCTCCTGTGGATAGAGAATATCGTTCCAATATTCACATTAACATCTATATTTGATGACCCATCAAGGGGATCAAAGGCTATAACATACTTTCCGTTAACGCCTTTTGGGGAACATAGAGGTTCATCTAATTCTTCAGAAGCAAGGGCAAAAAACTGACCGCTGTCCGAGAGATGTTTTATCATTACTTCGTTTGAAAACTCATCTAATTTTTGAACCTCTTCACCCTGTATGTTTGTTTTTCCTGCCTGACCTAATATGTCTGCCAGACCTGCCATTCTAACATGTGCGGCTATAATCTTTGCTGCTGTTTCTATCGCAGTCAGTGCCATAGAAAGAGAACCTGTTGCATCTGGGTGTTTTCTTTCCTCCTCAAGGATAAATCTGCTTAGATCCATACCTAAATAAGCCATACACCTCACCTCTTTAGTTTAGTGTTTCTTTTCTGAACTGTTTAAATTTTACTACAGCCTGCTTATTTTTTAGATGCTGATATATGTAGTGGAAATCTAATGCAGGAGCGTAGGACCTGACTAACATCTTTATAAGATCACATACTGCCTCATCTCCTGCTATACATTCATTCATCATGTCTATAAGAAGATCCTCTACAGACACAACATTGATTATCTGTCCTTCCACCTCAATCTGATTAAATGTTCCTGTGGGAATGATCTCAAACTTTTTGCTTATCTCAACAACGATCTCTCCTTTTGTCCAGAAATCACCCATCTGGTTGTAGCCTAATTCCTTTAAAACTTTTGTCAAAAGCTGTATGTCAGGAAATAAAAAAGAGATAATATTTGCAGGATACATTCCCTGCGTATAGACTGTAAGTGCAAACTTTCCAACTATGACAGGCTGTATTTTAGAGCCTGATTTTTTTATTTCTGTGTAAATCTCTTTGATAGCTTTTATCTGCTGGTCTAATAGAGACATTAACTTCTTCCTTCCGTTTTTTAGATAAAACTATTTTACAATAAGGTTCTTGCATTTCTTGATTTGATTTACACGGTATTAACTATTTAAAATCTCCGATAGGTCAATTTTTTTTCCAAAAATTTTGATTTTTTCGTTCTTTTGGTAGATATGCACCGACTTAAACAGCTTTTCTGAAGGCTGAGTGTATTTTTCAATGATATTATCTTTAAGATTGATTATCCAGACTTCTTTGGCCTTTCCTTTTGCATAAACAGGAAGCTTTACTTCCCTGTCGTAATCCAGTGTTGTGTCCGAAACCTCAATTATTAGAACTGCATCTTTTATTCTTGGAATGTCTTCTTTCTGGTAAATCTCTTCTGGATAGACGGCTATATCCGGATACAACAGATTTTTTGAATTAATTTTAATAGGGTTTTGCGTCCAGATAACAAATTTATCTTTAAGTTCAGGGTCAGAATAAATAAGTTCATATAGCTTTCTTTCTAACCTTTCTAAAACCTTTGCATGTTTAAATCCTATTGGTGTCATAATAAAAGGCTCCCCGTTTATTAATTCCACTTTTTCTTCAGGGCTGAATATCCCTGCCTCATACATTTTTTTAAGATGGTTTATGGTGAATCTGTATGGTTTAGGAGATTTTTGTTTTGGTTTTGATGTTTTTTTAGATAGTGCTGCTGTCGGCATGATAAATCCTCACAGGTTTTTAAATAAATATACGGCAGGGAGAAAACCCTGCCAGTCTGGTTTATTTTTTGAGTGTGCCGTAAGGGATTTTTACAGGTTTTACATACTTTTCAACAAGCTCTTTTGTGTTGAATGCGTTAAGTTTTCCAAAAAGAAACTCAAACTTTTTGTATAAAGCATCAAGAATTTTGTTTTTGTATTCTTCTTCGAGAGTCCACCACTGGTATTTGAAAGGTGCAAATCCTTTTTTTCTTGTTTTGTAGATAAACTGCTCTTCTGTCCAGCCTTCCTTCCATTCGTTTTTGAGGTTTTCTTTTATCCAGCTGTAAATCTCATTTCTGAACTCTTCAGGTATTAAATCGTACATAATGTTTTGAAATCCTGTTGCAAGGTGTATCTCACAGCAGTTATTTTCTGGGAACTTGTCAAAAAGTTCATCTGGAAGTGTTGATGCACCGTGCTGGACAGTTCCTCCAAGTCCGTATTTTTCTCTTGCGACCTTTCCTATATCCCTCAGGACATTAAAGTCCAGCTTAACTTTTGCTATAGTTCCGTCAGGGAGAGGAACTCCCCCGTGTTCCGTTCCTGTCTGGACAGACATCTTTGATATTCCTGCCATATTCTCAGGCAGCTGCTCCAGATATCCCTCCATAAATGCCTCAAACTCCTCAACAGTTGAGTTTTTACCGCCGATATGTCCAATCTCAGCACCAACAGAAACCGTAATGCCTTCCGGCTCAATCTCTCTTATAAACTGGGTCATTTTTGCTGTGCAGATGTAGTTGTGGTACTGCTGCTCTTTCAGTGTTGGCTTTGAATAATCAACCAGAGTAGAAGGGTCTATGTCTATGTTGTAAAAACCTGCTTTTACAGCCTCTTCTGTCAGGTCCTTTATAGCCTGTAGCTCTTTTTCAGGGTCTTCTGCATATTTTTTGGCATTAAACTGGAAGTGATCCCCCTGTATAAAAACAGGTCCTTTGTATCCTTCTTTTATTGCTGCTGCGAGAACGCATGAAGCATATTCTGAAGGTCTCTGGTCTGTGTATCCGATTTCTGATTTTGCTATCTCAAATATGAATGCACCAACATTATGATTGTTTGCAACTTTGAACATCTGCCTTGCAACATCGTATGTCATTCCTCTTATGTTAACGGCAGGAGTTGTGATCTTATCAACCTCTCCTCTTCCCATAGCCATGTAGAAATCATGGATAGATGAAGGGACAGCTCCAAACTCATTGGCAATTTTTCTGATCAGTTTTCTGGCTGTTTCTTTTGTTTCTGTATCTTCAGAAAAAACAGCGGTATAAATCAGGTCGTCTATAACTGTTTCTCTGAGTTTTTTCTCATCTTTTATTGAGATGTTTTCTCCATCACAATCAACAGCCTGATGGGCTATCTCTTTCAGCTGATCTTTGTTTTTTGCGATAAACGGCATGAACTTACACCCCCTTGGTTTTGTTTGAGATAAATAATTATAACATTTATGGTCTTTTCAGGATTATTGAATGGGGGTGAGACCCCCTTACAACTCAGGACAGTTTAACAATCAAGGTGGATAAACAAAAAGGAACCCCGCCAGGAATAACTCCTTCCGCCCAAGGAATCTATCTTCTGGCCCCCTACATAAAGATTATGTTTTTTTGTTTTTTTTTTGTCAAGGGAATGTTCTCACCTCAAAAGCCGGACGGTTTCAAATTTTAAAGACTTTATTTATAGGTTATTTTTGGAACCGGAGTGCCTTAAGGCAAAACAACCTGATAAAGGGGATGAGGAGAATGAGGGTTTTCCTGAAAGTTAAACTGAAATGGAGAGAAATCCCCCTTCGGATAACCCTCAAAGTTTCAGTTCGCTGGTAAGGGGTCCCGCCGCCCCTAACTCCTTTGACCCGAAGAGGTTAGGGGGCGGTCCCCCTATATAATATACTAATTTATTTTTTAACTTTTGCAAGTTCTTCTCCGTCGCAATGCCCTTAGAAGTCGGGACAGTTTCAACAAAGATTTGAAGAAGAGTTAAAGGACAAGGAGGCTGAATTGTCGCAATGCCCTCATAACTCGGGACAGTTTCAACTTCCTCAATTTTTATCTTGAAAATACAGGATCATCAGCGTCGCAATGCCCTCATAACTCGGGACAGTTTCAACAGAAGAGCACAAATTCATTGGAGGCAGGAGGTACCTCGGTCGCAATGCCCTCATAACTCGGGACAGTTTCAACTTATTTTAGTTATTCTGAAGATGTTGAAAAGATAGTTCGTCGCAATGCCCTCATAACTCGGGACAGTTTCAACAAAAGATAATAAAGTCTGGCTATTTAAATCAATGGTCGCAATGCCCTCATAACTCGGGACAGTTTCAACAGCCCCTCTCTCGTCCTTGAGTATCAACCTATTCATTTTCCAAAAAGCCCGATTTCTGACAGACCTACTCTTAAAATAGCGTAAAATCTGAAAATTGTCAATTTTAAAGTCTCAATTATAGTCTCAATTATATTTGGATTTTTTTATATTATCATTGATATTACTTTTTTATAAAGAGTTAAAAACTTAAAAAAAACTAAATAAACCAAAAATTCAACTATCTTTAACATGCCTGAAAACTTTGATAAAACTGATGTATAATACATAATTCCAGAAACTGTAGAGGAGAAAGATGGAGAAAATATCCAAATTTCTTAAAAAAATTTCTCAGGAAAATGATTACTACTACTTCACATACGAAAAAACAGGAGAGATCTGGATAAGCGGATACAGAAACGGCGTAAAATTTGATTTTGTTGTAAAGCCTGTTAAAAAACATCAGGTAAAGATTATTTATGAAACACCTGATGAAAGAAGGATCGCACTTTTTTTAAATAAAATTGATGCGTACAGAAGAATAAAAAAGATATTTTCAGAAACCCAGCAGGAAAAAAGGGAAGAAACAGCCGGTTCAGTTTGAAATTTCATCTTATCATCATAAATTTCAGGAAAAAATATTTCAGGAGGAGTAATGAAATTAAATATAGGAATTGTCGGTCTTCCAAATGTTGGAAAGTCAACTATATTTAACGCCCTTACAGAAACAGCAAAAGCAGGGGTTGCAAATTATCCGTTTTGTACAATAGATCCAAATGTTGGTATTGTTGATGTCCCTGACGAAAGGCTTTACAGGCTTGCTGAGATAGAAAATTCAAAAAAAGTGATACCGGCAACAATAGAGTTTGTTGATATTGCAGGTCTTGTAAAGGGAGCGAGTAAAGGAGAAGGTCTTGGAAATCAATTTTTATCAAATATAAGGAATGTCTCGGCGATTGCCCATGTTGTGAGATGTTTTGAGGACAGCGATGTTGTCCATGTTGAAGGTTCTGTAAATCCTGTCAGAGATGCAGAAATTATAGAAACAGAGCTTATACTGTCTGATCTTCAGACCGTTGAAAGAAGACTTGAAAAGGTATCAAAACCGGCAAAATCAGGAAACAAAGAGGCAAAATTTGAGGTTCAGGTGCTTGAAAAGGCAAAAAATGTTCTGGAGGAATTAAAACCTCTCAGAACTCATTTAGATCAGTTTGAGGACGAAGAATTAGAGTATCTTAGAAAGACATTATTTCCATTGACAGTAAAACCGATTATGTATGTTGCCAACATAAATGAGGAAGATCTTCCAGAAGGGGAAAATAATCCCCATGTAAAAGCTATAAGAGAAAAAGCACAGAAAGAAAACGCACCTGTTGTTGTCCTGTGCGGAAAGGTGGAACAGGAGCTTATAGAAATCCCCAGAGAAGAAAGAAAAGAGCTTTTAGAAGCGTACGGTTTAACAGAACCGGGATTAAACAAGATGATAAGAACCGGTTATAAACTCCTTGATCTTATTACGTACTTCACTGCCGGAGAAAAAGAGGCAAGGGCGTGGACTATAAAAAAAGGAACAAAAGCACCTCAGGCAGCAGGCGAGATACATTCAGACTTTGAGAGGGGTTTTATAGCTGCAGAAGTTATAAACTACGATGACCTTATAAAAGTTGGTTCTCTGCAAAAAGCAAAAGAACAGGGTCTTCTAAGAATAGAGGGAAAAGATTATACCGTTCAGGACGGCGATGTTATACATTTCAGGTTTAATGTATAGGAGGACTGTATGAATAAGGAATTGGAAGAAATAATTAAAATATATGCTACAAGATCTCATAAAGAATTTAATCAGTATTTATCAGACCTTTCTAAAAACAGTCTAATAGCTGTATTAACAGATTTACTTACCCTTTATATGAATGATCAAAATTCATCTACATTAAGGGAATTTCTTACAGTTAAATTAGCAGGTTATGAACATGAAACTGACAAATTAGGGTATAACGGTTATAAGACGATTGCTTATGGAAAATCTATAAAATGTGAGGCAAAGCCCAAAAATATTAAAAGCGAGGGAGGAAAAAAATTAAATGGTGGTGGAAACTTTACAGATTATACATTTGAGCGGCTTGAGAGAGATATAAGGGAAAATATTAACATGTTGATTAGCGGTTTTGTTGACGGAAAACTGATTTATGTAATTGAATTTCCTTTTAGATGTGAAACTTTTGTCAAAAAGTTAAGAGAGCAGCTTGAAAAAAGATTTCCATCAGGGGACATTACCGGACAATATCTAAGAAGTGCCTCCTTTTCTTACAAAGATTATATTAATTGTAATAACTTAAAAATTATATATTTACTTCCTAAGAAAGAACTTGAAAAATTCAAAGGATATATAGTAAGAGATTTTTATAAGTTTCTTGTGGAGAAAGCTGATGATAAATGATTTTATAGATAAAGTTATATGTGGGAATACTTTAGATATTTTAAAAACTATACCTGATAACTCTGTAGATCTGGGAATAACATCTCCTCCATATAACAAAAAGGAGGATAATAAAGGTTGGTTAGTTGATAAAGTAGTATACAAAGGAACTTCAGACAATTTACCTGAAGAAGAATACCAGCAAAACCAGATAAAAGTCCTTAATGAGCTTTACAGAATTATAAAACCTGGTGGATCTTTCTTTTATAACCATAAAATAAGATGGGAAAAAGGTGTAATGTATCACCCTATGGATTGGCTAAGAAAAACTAAATGGGTTATAAAGCAGGAAATAATCTGGGACAGAATGATAGCGGCAAACCTCAGAGGCTGGAGGTTCTGGCAGGTAGAGGAAAGAATTTATTGGCTTTATAAACCAGAAGGCAAAAATCTTATAGGGAAAGAACTAAAATCAAAACACGCATTATTGACATCTATATGGAGACTACCTCCTGAGAACAAAAATCCCCACCCTGCACCATTTCCTATAGAACTTCCAACAAGGATAATATACTCCATACTTGATGATGAAAAAGAAAAGCTGATTATAGATCCTTACTGTGGGAGCGGAACAACGTTGGTAGCAGCAAAAATATTAGGTCATCATTATATAGGAATAGATATATCACAGGAGTATATCAACTTCGCTAAAGAAAGGTTGAAAAATTATCAAGCAGAAATACCAAAAGTCCAAGAAGAGTTATCCAAACATTTTGTTAGAAAAACATTCAAAGAGAGAAAAGAAAAGGGAGAATTTGTAGGAAAACACAGAAAAAACAGGAACGGTCAGCCTCTTTTAGAAATTATAGAAAACAGCAATGAAGATTAAATCACTCAATAGTAACCCTTATTACCTCATCAATCGTTGTTATACCTTCAAGGGCTTTCAAAACAGCGTCCTGTCTTAATGTTTTCATACCCTTTCTGAGGGCAACATGTTTTATCTCTTCTGTTG
>Ga0256832_1000466_pt1 | contig 26052 bp, 14 predicted proteins | sample 134614metaG_FD_190534 | JGI IMG/M metagenome (GOLD analysis project Ga0256832, IMG submission 190534) | Hydrothermal vent microbial communities from Lau Basin, Pacific Ocean - 134-614 | ecosystem: Environmental > Aquatic > Marine > Hydrothermal vents | place: Pacific Ocean: Lau Basin | collected... | reverse complement strand
TCTTTCTTACTCAATTTTTCAGCATTGTATCCTGCTGTACCTTCTGCATTACGTACTACCAATACTTTTCCTGTTACATCATATACTGTCAATGTATATGCTCCTGCTTCAGGTAAGTCAAAGCCTATCACTGTTTCTTCTGTGAATGGGTTTGGCTCGTTTTGATATAACGCATAGCTTACTCCACTATTTCTGTATCCTAATTTGACTGTATTGATCTCTAAGTCAGATCCTGTATAGGCTTCTGATCTTAATACCTGATCGTTTACGTTCAATACATTACTCAAATTTGTATTTGTATTTGATCTCAGTGTCAATGTGAACAATACTGTGCCATCTTCTACATTTACTCCTCTGGCATTATTCCAACTCATTACCAAATTGTTGTTCACTACATTGATGTTGCTTCCATTTACCTGAATTGCGCCTGATGTAATTCCTTCTACATTCATATCACTTACATTCAGTGTAAATTGTGCTCCATATACATTGTTGAAGTCTTTTGCGTAGAATGGTACTTCTACTTCCTGACCTGCTTTCAATGTCATATCATCCAACATCATTGTTACACTATTACCACTTCTGCTTTCCAATGCATTCGCACTTCCGTTCATATCTCCTATCTTAACACCTACAAAGTTCGCATCTGTAATGTTTGCTTCTCCTGCAGTTATATGTCTTACTCTCGCATTTTGTGCTTCCGCTGCTGCTTGCGATACATTCTCAAAGTTATAATCTGTTGAGATTGCTACCCATGAATCATTTGTGAAATTATCACTCATACCCAATATCGCTTTCCTGATCTCTAACAAGTCACTTGCTGCTACATCTCCATTGCCATTTGCATCGGCTGCTATCAGTTTCAATGGATCTGTGATCTCTTTCAAGCCTAATAAATATTTCTGGATAATTACTAAGTCTAGTGTTGTCACTCCGTTTAAGTAATCTCCGTCATACTTACCACTGATATCATAAGCTTCTGTTCTGGATAATGCTTCAAATGCATAACTTCCATTTGACGCTACTACGCTTGATTTATTCTCTCCGTCATCTGCTGTCATTACCATTCCTTCTTCTACATTCATTACCAATCCGCTTACCAATCTTGATTGTCCACTTCCACAATGATTGATGTTCAACAATACATTCGCAAAGTCATAGTTGCCATCATTACAATCTTCATTGTATGCAAACTCATCCCATACATATACTTGGATTGTTTGTGTATAATTATTATCTTCTGCATAATCACACAAAAATGCTCTTTGCGCTGTCCTCTCTGCCGGTAACCATGCATCTGCTGTTCCGTTGAAGTAATTCGCTTCTGTGCTTATTGCTCCTGTTGCAGGATCAAAGAAGTTCCTTCCGTATTTGTTAAACTGCTTTTGCCATTTCAATGGGTTATCCCATAAGTGTGGTATCTGATCTGTAAATGTGAAGAACAAACCGGATTTGTCTGTACAGTTGTCAAATGAGGACAAACATCCAAAGTCACAACCGCCCTTATCAAAGGTCCTTGCTTTCAACTCTACCATACCGTTTACCATATTTGCCGTAGCTATATCTACCATTACAGGGGTCGGCGCTTTCTTGTCTGCTACAGTGAAATATTGATTCTTACTGTTTGCATTGCCACATCCGTCTCCTACTGTCCAGGTCACTCTATAGTTGCCTTTTGGTAATGGATCCAATATTACTAATTTCGCATCTGTTGTCTTCTCTAAATCATCTTTGCTTCTGCTTCCTTTTCTTCCCTGATCTGGCCTTGGTGTATAATTGTATGAGTACTGTACTGTCTCCCATGTATCCATATTGGTTACTATATATTTCCACCAGAATTTCTGATCTACATTACAACTATCTGTCGCGCTCGCTTTCATCTCTACATCATAGGCATAACAGTCTGTTGTCGCTACACATTGATCTTCCAAATTGATTGTCGGTGGTATAAAGTCAGTTACCATCAATATCTGTGTATATCTGTAATAGCCGTCTTCTACTAATTGAGAACAATTCAATTTTGTTCCACTTATCGCATCTACATTATCTTCTGCTCCTGTATTTGGCTCATATACACACCAGTCTATTACTGCCCACTCTCTTACTATCTTATAACATGCACCGTCTACAAATGTGAATGTATCCTCATTTATAACTTCTGCTGTCACTACATTACATGGATTCTCATCCCATTTTGGCTCACCTCCGTCTCTCAATTCTTTCGCACAGTCTGATTTTACATCTCTTGGGAATTTGATTGTACATGGATCAAATGGCTCGGTTGTTTCTACTTTGATCCTTTGTTTGCACTGAGTTGGCATGCCACATCCTGTTGCTGTCCACGTTCTTACTATGTTTGCTCCACATACTCCCATATCTCTGTTATCACTATAATCCAATTCCGCTCCACATACGCTTATTACGTTTGGCCATAATCTTGGATTCTCATTTGGATCCAAACTCTCTTCACAGGTTACTGTTACAGGTGGACAATCAAGTACCGGTGGTATCTTACATTCTAAGTGTACTATACTCCAGCAATCATTGTAATGTCCATATAGGTCACCGCCTGGTAACATCCTCTTTGGATTTACAGGTCCTGCTCCAGGATCTACATCAAATACTCTCATTGATACCATTACGTTTCCGTCATTGTTATCGAGATCTGCACAACAGAAGAATACATCATCATCATACCATACATCATTCGCGGCTGTAAATGGATTATCATCTCCATTCAAATCTTCACAACCTCCATCATATACTAATTGATCATTTACTCTTAATACTTTAAAGTATACCGGGTTACAGTTATCAAATGAGCCACTGTCAAAATCCCATGCCCATACTTTTGCATTGCCCATCGCAGTTAAGCTTACTTGCTTATATTGCTCACATACAGGTATTGGGGGTACTCCGTCAAATACTGTCAAGGTTACACAGGCATCTGTCTGATTCCCACAGTTATCTACTGCATGATAACATAATTCATATTCGCCTTCGCCTGCTCCCAATACATACCATGTCTCATTGGCATCTACATAACCGTTGAAGTTCAAATCTCCTACCAATACGCCTGCATTTGTTGTTACCCACCATTGTGGATATGCATCACAGTTGTCTCCCAAATGCATCAATGCCGGCACTTCTACATCTGCATTACATAAATATGCTTTTGTCTTGGCTGTGATATCTTCAGGTGCCATAAATGTTGGCGCTGTCGTATCTGTTATCCTGATTACCTGAATGTGCTCATATACGCCTCCTGTACAATCATCTACTACTGTCCAGTATCTTAATATCTTTGTTCCGCATTCCAAATCATATACCTGATCATTGTAGAATACTTCTATTGTTCCACATGCATCATTGTAACCTACTGGTGCGCCTGTTACATCCGGAGTTGGTAAACTTCCGTCACATTCCAACATTGGCTCATGCTCCGGTAGTCCGTCAAAGTTTACTGGCCATGTCATATTGGACAGGTCGATTCCTTTGAAGTAATATTCTGAACTACATTCTGCTGTCATTCCACTTCCGTCTGTTACTGTATAATGTCTTGTCACTATATAGGTTCCACAATCTTCTCCGTCTCTTACGCTCTGTGTCCATGTTAAGTTTGCACTACAGTTATCTGCATAGTCAGGTAATACAAAGGCATAATCTACTCCGTCTTCGTAACAGCCTGCAAATTCACAGTCCGCTCCATATACGGTCTTTGCAAATGTAACTTCTGCTCCTGATGGCGTTGTTATTGAAATTGAATGTCCGCCTAAATATTCAGCATCAAAATCACTTACTACTACATAATATGTAACTCCTGATACCAAGTCTACTGTATTATCAAGGTTTCCTCCCGAAGTAGGTTCTTCATAGAACAATCCTGATGAACCCAAAACATAGCCTCCCATTCCGTCTACCATGTTTTCACATACATTTACTGCATTGAACGGTGCATCAAAGATTCCTATTAACATCTTATTTCCATCACTTCCATCAAATGCATATGTTCCTGTTTCTGATACATTGATAGCATATATATCATAGTAATGATCTCCGTGATCCGGAACTTGATCTCCTGTTCCAAAATCCCAACAATCTTTATGAAGTGCTGCTGTCAAATCTTTATCAGTAAATGCTCCGGCTAATGATCCCGGTGCTACCGAACCTGCAGGAAATTCTCCTCCTACAGGACATGCACATTCAATTGTCGGTGGTATCTTGTCTAATACAGTAATTGTACTCCAGCAATTGTTGCCCGTCTCATCATATACTCCTACTACCCAATTTCCTAGTGGTGCCGGGTTTGGTATATCTCCTATAGCTCCGGTTACATTGCTTGGCATACTACTGAATATTTGTACCGTATAGTCATCATAACATCCGTATGGACCGCCTTCCAATATCATATCAGGTGTTACCATTCCAACACAATTCGCATCTACTGATATTTGTACATGGTCATTACAGGCTAATGTAGTGGTTGGGTTTTGATATTCATGTACTGTAACATCAAATTGACAACTGTCTATTACCTGGCCATGCTCTAATAATTGTAATTTTACTGTTTGAGTTTCTCCGTCACAGATTGGATCTCCTATTGCAGGTCCGTCTGCCAAGACTATACCGTCTGTAATCGCATCTCCTGCAAATGACATATTACTCATTGTAACATCAGTTGAGCAGGGATAATCATCAGACAGAACATAGAAAGTAATTGATTCTCCTGCATTCATATGTCGTGTAAATGTACCATTTTGATCTAAATCTCCTACAGGATCCATAATATCATTTAATGCCCATGTACCATTCCACATATATCCAAACGGATCCCAGAATGGTGCTAAGTCATGATTATGATATTCCCAGTCAAAGGTGAATGTTCCATCATAAGGGGCTACAAAATTAACCATAGTATAATTCCACAATGCTCCTTCTCCTTCTACTGTACATCCAGCTGTAAATCTATCTCTTCCATACAACGTAATCTCGTTTGGCAGATTGGCCATGTCAATAGCGGAATATATACCGGATATACCATATTGCGCTGCTGTATTTACTGATCCAGGACCATTCAATGTGAAACCTCCTGCTGCTGCATTGGCTGCAAAGTCCGCTAAGAAATTCCCTAAATCAGGATTCCATTCAGGAAATGCAGATACATCAAAATCTCCTGTAAACCCATTTGTTACAGGTGGTGCAGTCAATATTGTGTCATATTGAGTTGTACAATCACCTTCTGTTCTTGCATCATATTGTGCAGCCCAACAGCAATCACCAGGATCAAGATATACTACCATATCACCAGGACAATCCAAATGACATGCAGTAGCACCGCCACCACCGCCACCGCCAACGGTATATTCAATATCTGCATCAACATCCATAGTAATTCCATCCGTGAAATTATCCATATCCACACTTATAAATTCCAATGACGTGATAGGTGCATATTGTGAATAATCAATCGCCATAACATCAGCGTTACACAATTCTGTTCCTACCTGAGCTCCATTAACAAATACATTTGTTGAATACCAACTCGGGCACCAACTAGTACCTGATGCAGAATGGATATCATAGTTGTTCAATATAACATTTGTTACTGTTCCGGTAGCACATGACAAATCAACAGTCACTACTGTTGGATCGCTATCATACCCCGGTTGAGAAGCTGTAAAATTGCATGTTTGCGCTGTAGCGAAAAAACCGCTGAACACCAACATCGCAATCGTAAATAATTTTAAATATTTTTTCATAAGATTGAGTTTTGGTTAATAAAATTTTAATTTCGTCTTTTCTAATTGTTTAACATTTGCCTATAAACTTCTCTGACAGGATCTAGTAAATCAGAAGAAATCTTCGCATTTAGCAAATTATAAACATTTTCAATTGCATCTTCTGATTTTATATCCTTTTTGAGAAATGCAATAATCAATTCTCCATACTTTTTATCCAATGCTATTTTAGCTTCACTGGCTTTTTGAGGATTATTTAAAACCTCTTTACTAATTTTCGCAGTAGGTAAAGTTAGCGAAACAATAGATGGTAAATGAGTTATGTGATTCGATACTGCCTCAGCATACAATTTACCCTCCATGCTACTTTGTGCTTGTGCATTATTCGCACTTAAAAAAATCAGACCAAACAACATAAATAGCGGTAAAACTATTTTCGTTGACAGCCCAAAAAAGTTCAAATTCATTTTTTTCATGAGATTGAGTTTTGGTTATTAAAATAAATTTTTTCGGTTTACCGGGATACCCGGCTAAATTGTGAATTACGCCTTTGCGCAATTGAATTTCGTCTAAAATTATATAAATTTGTATCTATTCCGGTAAAATCATTTTGACTGAAAAAAACACTTTTTTTTCAAAAGCCCCCTACCTGAGTAGATACATAAACTTAAACATATCACATCACTAGATAACAGCAATGCAATCAATTTTAAGTTTTCCCTTTTTTATCAAATTCAAAAATGAGTTATAAAACTCTTTTTAAACTTGAATCTTTTAAATTTCGATTTCGATTCGTCTTTTCAAAATTTCAAAACAATTCACATTGTCATGAAATTTCTATTTTAAAACTTTTACATTATAAAACTTATGATATTCTCTGAAGAGATATATCAATATACAAAGGTAATTAATTGATAAATCTATGAAAAAAAGATGTTGGGTATTTTTTAATTTATAATTTATTTTAATTCGTATCTCCTTGAGTATCCACTGCTATTATTTAATATTTTTTAATATAGATATATATTTTAATAAATAAAATAAAAATATAAATCTTATTAATTATCAGCACTTCAAATAGATTTTTCAATAGTTATATAAAAATAATATAATATATTTGTGCATTAAATATCAAATATTTAAGGATAAAAAAAAGTAATATAATAAAAACGATCATTTCAAAAAGGAAATGATCGTTTTAAAATGGATCTATAAGCCGGATTCTGTTTTCTTCAAATAGAAGAACCTTTATCATTTGTCTTTGTATCTTCACAGAGAAAATACATTTCTGCCTACCCCTTCCGGTAATAATAGCAAGCATTATTTCAAGCGAACAACTTTCAACCCGGAATATACACGGCATTTCAACCCGCAAGGTTTATCCTTTCCGCATGTTACCATCCGGAAACGTGTGCTCTTACCACACGTTTTCACCCTTATCCGTCAGTAGACGGACGGTATAGTTTCTGTGACACTTTCTGGCTTTTGCTCTTAAGCAAAATCCCGGTTATTAACCGGTACGGTGTTCTACGTTGTCCGGACTTTCCTCATTTCGTCAAATAGCGAAATGCGATAAAGCGATCCATTTTAGTTAAACCAAAAAAGACAACTATTAGTTCAATATTATAAAAATAAACTATCAAAAAACAACTGTTTTCTTGTTATCCCTTCATAAATATACTAACTTTGTACAAAAATATTGAATGAAAAAACATAAAGATATCGTTGAAAAATTCTTAAATATTGCAGGAATTACCATAAATGGAGATAAACCTTGGGATATTAAGATAAATAATGAAAATTTCTATAAAAGGATAATCCATGACGGGGAATTAGGATTAGGGGAATCATATATGGACGGATGGTGGGACTCTCCAAATCCCGATCAAATGCTGACTAGATTGCTTCGTGCAAATATACAGGACAAAGTTAAAGAAAATTTTTCAACTGTTTTATGGGTATTATTTTCTAAAATATTTAATTATCAATCATATGGAAGGGCAAAAATAGTAGGGAAAAAACATTATGATATAGGTAATAAACTTTATCAATTGATGTTGGATAAAAGAATGAATTACAGTTGTGCTTACTGGAAAGATGCGGAAAATCTGGATAAAGCTCAGGAAAACAAACTTGATATGATTTGTAAAAAGCTACAGTTGGAGGAAGGTATGGAAGTATTGGATTTGGGATGTGGCTGGGGAGCCTTTGGAAAATTTGCTTATGAAAAATATGGCGTAAAGACTACCGGTATTACTATTTCTAAACAACAAAAGATTCTTGGAGAAGAATTATGCAAAGACATTCCCGTGACTTTTCACCTTACGGATTATAGAAAAATCAAAGGTAAATATGACAGGATAGTAAGTGTAGGAATGATGGAACATGTGGGTTATAAGAATTATAAAAGTTACTTCAATGCGATAAATAATAATTTGAAAGACAATGGTATTGCTCTTATTCAAACAATAGGTTCCAATAGATCTGTCACAACTACAAGTGCATGGTTTGATAAATATATCTTTCCAAACGGCATGTTGCCCTCCATTAAACAAATAGGCGGAGCCACGGAAAAACAATTTGTTATTGAAGATTGGCATAATTTCGGACATTATTATGATTATACTTTATTGGAATGGTTTAAAAATTTTACAAACAATTGGGATAAATTAAAATCTGATTATGATGACAGGTTTTTCAGAATGTGGACATACTATTTATTATCCAGTGCCGCTTCATTCAGATCAAGATACAATCAACTTTGGCAGATTGTTATCACTAAAAAAGGAATTCAGGGAGGTTATACTTTATACAGATAAATTTTCAAAGGCTTTACTCAAATCGGTTCCGAGAAGTATATGCTTCCCCTTTTCAACGGGCATATTGACCAAATAACCATCTTCCATAAGTAAAATAACTGTGGAACCCAGTTCGAATCTGCCAATTTCTTCGCCTTTAGATATTTTCACATTTACCTCCTCAACCTTATATCTTTTATGTTTTGGCCTTTTCCCAAAATTCAAGATTATTTTACCAACTATAAGAGCTCCGACTAAAATTATTCCCACTTTTCCATATTTACTATCTCCGTAAAGAACAACCCTTCTATTATCACAATAAAGAGTATCTTTTTTTTCAACTGTTTTAGGTTTTACGGAATACAGATCTCCCGGAATATAAACAATTTTATTTATTGTAATATCAAAAGGAGCGTGAACTCTGTGATAATCGGCAGGAGAAAGATAAAAAATAGCAAAACTCTTAAAGTTATAAGGAGATGCTTCATAGAAGAAATCATTCATTTTGCATACCATTCCTTTAACTTCAAGGTTTTTTTCATCTTCAATATATCCATAATCGGTAACTATACTTTCTGCGGGAGATACAAAATCACCGGTAAATTGTCTTTTTCCCTGTTTAAACTTTCTAATAAAAAAATCCTTAAATGAAGCAACAGTGTCAATATTTACATCAAATTCATCGATATTGATATTATATTTCCAAATATAAAATCTCAAAAATGGTCTTAGCAACCATTTAGGTACATCCCTGCCCGAAATAAAACCCAAAATAGCAGAAAAACTCTTCGGTCCAAGGATATATCGTATAATCCAAAATCTTAATATTCTTTCAAAAATTCCCATTTATCTTGTGAATCCGGTTTTCAAAAAACCATATTTCAGGCTTTTCATGAGCAATATTGCTGCCAAAAGTAAATTTTGCAGGTAGAATTTCTGTGGCAAGAATAAAATTCCTGCAAAAACAAATAATATTGATACGGAAATAATTTTAAATATCAATTCTTTATTTTTCCCTTTTAAAAAGAAAACAAGTATGAATAAGGGATTTGCCCATAGCAAATTAAAATTCCATTTAGTTACTATATAATGAGTAAATATCATAACATAAAGCAAAAATAGAGAAACAATCGAAGTTATAGCAAACCACAGATAATCATACCATTTGAAATAATTTGTTTTACTTATATAAGAATATGCAAAAAGAATTAATTCTATAAAAAACAATATCAATATATAAAACAGTGCCGAACTATAAAATGAATATTTTAATTCAACATCCGGAAAATCATATACCTGCTTAATACCCTTAAAAAACGGTTTTTCTCTATTACCGTTTTTAATTTTTGCTTTGAGCAGGTTATCAGTCATATATTCTGGAACAAAAAATATATCTTCAAGATTTAATTTTTCATCATTCTTGGAACCGGAAATAAGTTTTATCAGGAAATCAACTTCAGGGAAAACAGGAAATTTGTCATCACAAATTTTTCTATAAGTAATATTTGTACTTTTATTCTCATAAACCAATTTACCATTGATACTGTTTTTTATGGCATCTAAAGATTGTGTTGTACAATTATCTTTATAGAATTCATATTTATAATATTTATTTTCTTCTTTTGCGTTATTTTCAAGATAATGATATAATTTATTTTTTTCCGTCAGGTCAAGATTTATCTCATACAAATAAACATCTCTTTTTGCTCGGTAATAAGTTTTTAGATCCTGAGCTAAAGTTTGCCTGGTATCCAGATAAAACTTCAATTTACCGGTCACCAGTCTCAACATAAAATTGCCACCATAAGCAGCACCACCGTAATTGTATATTTTATCTATATTATTAGGTTCATCTTTTATCCAAATTGCAACATGTCCCCAAATCGAAGCAAAATCTTTGTAATAAGGACCAACAACCATTAATGAAACCTTTGACTGTGGAGACAAATTAACAGCAACAGACTGATTTAAACAAAGCAGTGAAAACAATGTGATTAAAATAAATCTTTTCATTTTAATTCTAAATTTTCACAAAAATAACAAAATGATTGGAATGTGGAGTAAAATGCAAAACATTTGACCTCCTGAGGTCATTGTTTGTCACCGGTACTTCCTTCGTCATCACTGCCACCTTGTTTTAAATCATCGTTTCTGATAAAAGATTTTCTTTCTTTAAAATCAAGTTTACCAAAACTATAACTAAATGATATACCTATTGATCTGAATGGTACTGATAAAACATTTTTTTGATAAAAATTTGATCCTTCCAGTTCTGTTACAAATTCTTTATCAGCTTTAAAAGGTTCTACTAATCTAAGTCCGATCTTGCCTTTTTTATTGAATATTTCTTTTTGCACTCCAAGACTAAACATTGAGAATGAAGGGTTTTTCCCTTGCAGTGTATATCTGGGGGATCTGAAAAATCCCCAAATTTCAGCTTTCCAATCTTTAAAAATCGTGATATTAGAACTTAAGAAGCCGTTATAAATATATCCTTCATTTTTAAGATTTTCATTATTTACATCTCCTGAAATATAATATTTGTTAATATCAAAATTTCCTCTCAGTTCAATTATTTTCATCAATTTTACTGAAGCAAAAATATTTATTCCATAATAATCCGTTTTACCAATATTATAATAAGTAGTATTGGAAACACCTGCAGAATCAATAAATAAATAACTTTCAATAACATCATCTGTATTACGATAATAAACGGACATGTTTATCATGGAACCTTTCATGAATTTAGAATAGCCAATTTCATATTGCTGTGTATTTTCCGGTGCAATATAAGGATTACCATAAGAAATATTGTAAGGATCCTTATTATCGACAAATGGATTTATGTAAGTCAGAGACGGTCTGTGAATCCTAAGATTGTAGCTGAATTTTAAACTGGAAAAATCCTTAAATCTCTTAGAGAGAGTTATACTTGGAAACCAATTGTCATAATCATTAGTAAATTTTTTTTCAAATGTATCAAAATCACCTTTTATCTGTGTATGTTCATATCTTACTCCTGCAATCATTCCCCATCTGTGCGGTAAATTAAAAGTTCCCGATAAATAACCTGCATAAACATTTTGGTCATAATAAAATATATCCGTATTGCTTTTATCTATCGAATCAACATTTGAAGGTTTTAATGTATATATCCTTGAAAAATCACTGGTTAGATCACGTAAAATAGTTTTTCCGCCAACCTCAAATTTTACAACTTGATTAACAGGATGCACATAATCTATCTGTAATGTTATTTCCCTGTTCAAACCATTATTATCATTTCTTTCTATCGTAGGATCATAATCATAATATTTTTCATTATTATTTTTTTGAATATTCCCCTCTACCTGCGATGCCAAAACCAACTTTTGCTCTTTATTTCTTTTAAATTTCTTAGTATAATCAGTTGTCCAGTTGTATGTACTTCTGCTTCTCAAACCGCTTGTATATCTTTTGTATTTATCATTACTGTTTTCAACATCCAAAAAGCCGTCAGTTTCATACCCATGACCTCTAAGTCTAAGATTGGTATTAATACTATTATAAGCATTAAAATCATAAAACCCGCCAATAACACCTCCAACTCCCAGACGACTGACTTTTGAATTACCATTTTGCTTATAAACCAGGGTATTGCCATCACGATAGGTTTCCCTGTAAAACTCATTTGTACTGGTAGCCGGTATTTTGTATCTTGCTCCGATACGTGTATTAAGACCAAACCTTCCTTTTCCTACCGCAAGACTGCCATGAAGACTTTCCATTTTATCCCCAAAAAAAGAACGTACACTCCCTTTTATACCCTTAATGATACCTTTTTTTGTGACAATATTTATAATTCCTGCAGAACCTTCCCCGTCATATTTTGCACCTGGTGATGTCAATACTTCTACTTTTTTTATTTCATCCGCAGGAAACATTTGCAAGGCTTCTCCAACATCATCAGCAAATAAACCCGAAGGCTTTCCATTCAACAAGATCTTTACTTTAGAAGAACCTCTAAGAGACACATTGCCATCCATATCCACACTCAACATCGGCACTTTTCTCAGTACATCAGTAGCATCACCTCCTGTTAATGTCGGATCTTTTGATACATTATATACAATTTTATCTATTTTGGATTCAACCAAAGACCTTTGATCTACAATTTGTACTTCGTTGAGCATATTGGAAGAAGGAGAAATAAATATATCTCCAAGCTTTTTATCAGGGTTTTTCAATGTTAATTCTACATTATCCACTATTTTAGGCTTATAGCCCAAAAAACTAACTTTAACTTTATATTTTCCTGTTTTTACATCTTCAATTTTGAAATGTCCGTTCTCATCTGATAATGCTCCGTTGATCTGCTTACCTGAACGGTTTGAAAGAACTTCAACTACAGCAAATTCAACTGTTTCTCCGGAAATTGAATCAATAACATTTCCTGAAATATACCCTTTCAATGTCTGTTGCATATTTTTCCCTTTCATTCCTCTGCCTCTTTGAGCAAATGTACCGGATGAAATCATTAATAATGAAAAAACTAATATAAAAAAACGTTTCATTTGATTAATTTGAATAAAATAATTTAGAAATTCTATAATAATTTGCAATACTAATACTATTGTGATCCATTATTAAATATATTCTACCAAACATTAAAAATTATGGATAAATAGAAAGGCGGCACCCTCTCAGGTAGAATCATTTTGACTAAAAAAACACCTTGCCTGAGTAAATATATAAAAAAGATTTATAATTAAATTGATCAGGAAAATCGGAATATATCAGATATCATATTAACATTAAACAATGTACGAATTACAGAATATTTAATATCCGGTATTAATATTAATCTTAGTTCATAATAATATGCAAAGCGCACATAACTTACAAGGTATATTTCAATCTATAGAGATTGTATTGATTTTCAGAAAAATCCCAAAAAATAATCAAAAAAGACGGAATTCTCTATTTTTCCTTTACCTTCGCAAGATAGCTGAAGTAAGCTATTACTTCTCCTATAATTAAAAATATCAGCGTATATATTAAAGTTTGTAAAAATGGATACATAATATTATTTTTTTAAGATTAAACATGATGATGAAGACTCTCTTCCAGATAAGGATCATTTTCAGGGATTAAATTTGCTTTAGACAAACATTTAAAAGTAACAAACAAAAACAAACTTAAAAATCCGATCATAACACCAAACTCTACCAAATTGGGAAAAGGAAATGCATGAACATGTTTTCCCGTTATTTCAGCTGTAGTCTCAGCAACATATGGTTTTACCTGCAGATAAATATCCAGCCAGTGACCTATAAATGTCAAAACAGCAACTGATCCTAATATCCAAAATGATTTTTTTGCTGTATTGATCATCAATCCAAGGAACGGAACTATAAAATTCAATATCAAAATAGTGAAAAATAAGAATGGATATTCGGTTTGTTGCAATTTGAAGTGAGCAGTCTCTTCACCTACATTACCAAACCATATCAGCATATATTGATCAAAGAACAGATATGCCCAAAAAATACTAAAAGCAAAAAGATATTTACCCATATCATGAATATGCTCTTTGGTTACTTTATCAAAATATCCTTTCCCTTTGAGATAGATCATCACCAGAATCATCAATGACCAGGAACCTGCAAACCAACTTGAAGAAGTGTACCATGCATACATAGTACTATACCAATGAGGTTCCACCGACATAAGCCATAGCCATATCATGATAGCACTCGTATAGCCTGCCAATGGTAAAAAGGTAGCTGCCCAATTTCTCATTTTTCTATGATAAGAATAATCTCCTTTCACTCCGGCATCTTCTCTTAAAGACAAGCTTCTCAATTTATATCTCCATAGTAGCCACAGACCTACAAAAACAATTGTTGCAATCAAATACATATTGATATTTAGAAAACCCGATTTGCCGGAAATTACTTCATCATGCTCTGCAAAATGGCTATCTGCCCAAAGATACAAATGATGCCATCCAAAATAATTGCCTATTGCCAAAATTAACATTATGACAGCTCCGGGTATCAGATATGCATTAAATGCTTCCAACAATCTTTTGAATACTGTATACCATCCTGTCCATGCTGTAATAAATGCAGCCATAACAAATAAAGCCATCAAAGCCATTCCCATAAAATAGGCATTATTAAGAAGTACATCTCCCCAAAACAAAGAGTGGACATCATCTGAATATACAAAATACTCTAAAATCAAACTCACTATTCCGATAACAATACCTATTAATAATGTTGTCTTAAGTTTTCCTGAAAATTCAAATCGATTCATTTCAAATTGAAATTTATTTTTATAATATTATTTCTAGATCCGGTATATTGATAAACAATTTTTTTCAATAATACCTAAAAACCAATTAAGGTTATAATTTTTTTACTTTTGTAATGTTCTAATATATTGGATAACCTGCCATCTCTCTTCATAATCCAATTTATCATTAAAAGGCTCCATCATATTTCTACCTTTCATTATTGTATAATAATATCTTCCATCTGAAGAATTTTTCAGATCATCGGTTAAAAAGTTTGCGGGCATAGCCGGAAACACCCCACCATCTTCTCTAACAAGGTATCCTTCCCCGTCGCCTTTTTCACCATGACAAATCGCACAATAAATATTAAACAGATGTTTACCTTTTGCCAAACCTTCTTCCGTGGGTTCAAAAGGCGCTTTGGTTATTTCTTTAAATGCTCTTTGTCTTTCTTCTTCCGTATCGCCATAATAAAAAGGCTTGCTGTCAGAAACTCCGTTATCTCTTGAAATCGTACCTTTTACCGGTTTTCGCGGTTGGTCATACTTAAGATACGTCTTTTTATCTACCCATTGATTTCTCGGGTAATAAGTTTCATAATTAGCTTCATATGCTATTGAGTGATACATATCGGGCATATATTCACTTCCCGGATTATTTACTCCGGGTTGTTGACACGCCGTAAATCCCAGCATAATTGCAAGAATAAAAACAAAAAACAAACTCTTTATAATTTTCATTTTAAATAATTTTTAAAGATTATCAAGCTTTTACAACTTTTTCATGAATTTCTTCAACATTTGTTGACTCCAAAAAATCCTTTGCAGCAGATGCATCGACTTCATCTTTATCAAATGCAAGGCAAAATTTATCATCAGATATCCTGTCATCCAAAATAAAATTATCAACTCCAAATCCCATTCCGGATACTACATAAAAAGAAATGGTCATGCCTATGGCAGCAAATAAAACCGTAAGCTCAAAAGTGATCGGAATAAACGAAGGAACTGCCCAATAAGGTTTTCCACCAAAAATAATAGGCCAATCCTTTGTGAAAATCCAGGTCATTCCGAGAAATGCTGTTAAAGTACCAACTAATCCATAGAAAAAACCTGCTATATGAAGTCTTGATTCTTTCAATCCCAAAATGGGATCCAATCCATGAACGGGAAACGGAGAATAAACATCCATTATTTCCATTCCTTTATCCTTTGCTGATCTGACAGCATTCAATAAATCATGTTCATCATTGTATATGCCATAAACGACATCTTTTCTTTTCTTCATTATATATTATTTTTTATAATTTATCAATGATTTTTAGTTGCATTTTCTCCAACATACTGATCTCCGGCGCTTTTCAAAATATGTTTAACTTCTGCAATAGCTACAACAGGTGCTACTCTGACAAAAATTAAAAACAATGTAAAGAATAATCCAAAAGTACCAAGATAAAGACTTATTTCAACCCAGGAAGGAGAATAATAACTCCATGAACTAGGCAGAAAATCCCTTGCCAATGTAGTCGCAATAATCACAAACCTTTCAAACCACATACCAACATTTATAAATATTGACAAAAAGAAAGTGAAAGTAACATTACGTCTTAATTTTTTTGACCAGAAAAACTGCGGAGAAATAACATTAGCGGTCATCATACCGAAATATGACCACCAGTAAACTCCAAAAGCCCTGTTGAAAAACGCCCATTGTTCATAAATATATCCTGAATACCAGGAAATAAATAACTCTGTAATATATGCAACTCCTACAATAGAACCGGTTGTTAGAATAACTTTATTCATTGATTCTATATGTGCTATTGTAATATATTGTTCCAAATGCAATACCTTTCTTGCGATCAACATTAATGTCAACACCATTGCAAAACCTGAAAATACAGCTCCTGCAACAAAATAAGGAGGAAAAATAGTGGTATGCCATCCGGGTATCATTGAAGTAGCAAAGTCAAAACTTACTATTGTATGAACGGAAAGTACAAGCGGAGTTGCCAATCCGGCCAAAACCAATGAAAGATATTCCCATCTTTGCCAGTGTTTTGCTGCACCTGTCCATCCCAAAGCAAAGAAAGAATACAATTTCTTTCTCAATCCTTTTGCTCTGTCTCTGATCGTTGCCAAATCAGGTACTAAACCTGTATACCAAAACAACAACGATACCGTAAAATATGTTGAAATAGCAAATACATCCCAAAGCAATGCCGAGTTGAAGTTTACCCATAATGAACCTCTGGTATTAGGATAAGGAAAAATAAACATCGCATTCCAAACTCTACCCATGTGAATTATCGGAAAAAATCCGGCACACATAACGGCAAAAATCGTCATAGCTTCGGCTGCACGGTTAACTCCTGTACGCCATTTTTGTCTAAAAAGCAATAAAATCGCAGAAATCAAGGTTCCTGCATGACCAATTCCAATCCACCATACGAAGTTGGTTATATCCCATCCCCAGTTGATAGTCCTGTTTAGATTCCAGGTTCCAATACCACCATAAATCGTCCAAACAGCGGCAAATGTACCTAAGCCCAAGAGGGCAACTGCAGGAATAAATATCGCTATCCATGATAAAGGAGGTGCTTTCTCCGTGGGAGCTACCAAATTTTCCGTAATATCATGGTAGGTTTTATGCCCTAAAACTAATGGTTCTCTAATACTTGATACCGGTGCACTCATTTTATAAAATTTATTTTTTTTTCAAAAATCAATTATGCATTAAATTCTTCGTTTCTATTATTTACTTTCATAGTATAACAAACAGATGATCTTACGTTGGTTTCTTCCAATGCTATATAAGTCAATGGACTTTCTGTCCTCTTATTCAATTCATTTTCCTTATCATTCATATCTCCAAATACTATTGCTCCTGTAGGACATGCTCCCTGACATGCTGTCACAACATCATCCTCTCTTAGTTTTCTCTGCTCTTTCTTGGCATTCAATTTACCTTCCTGGATTCTTTGAACACAGAAACTGCATTTTTCGATCACACCTCTTGATCTTACAGTAACATCAGGATTCAAAACCATCCTTGTCAATGGATCACTACCAAATATCTCATTATCTTCTCCCATCATTTCAAGCCAGTCACTACTTCTCAAAGCAGGTTCATTTTCATAAAAAATATCAGCAGTCGTATAATCCAGCCAATTAAATCTTCTCACTTTATAAGGACAGTTATTGGCACAATATCTGGTACCGATACATCTGTTATAAACCATTTGGTTAAGACCTTCGGAACTATGGTTTGTCGCATTTACCGGACAAACATTTTCGCAAGGCGCATTATCACAATGTTGACACATCATTGGTTGATATACTGTATTCGGATTTTCCACATCCCCGTAAAAATACCTGTCGATCCTAATCCAGGACATTTCATGATGCCGGTGAATTTCATGTTTACCTACTACCGGAACATTGTTTTCAGCCATACAAGCTATGGTACAAGAACCACAACCTGTACAAAGGTTTGTATCTATATGCATTCCCCAATGATGTCCCATAGCGTATAATTCATCATATCCATGATAAATTTGTTGCTCATTAAGATGTTTGAATTCTTCTCTTTTCTCTTTTAATTCTTCAACATGCTCTTTAACTTCTTTCAGATTTGACCTGAAAATAACGGATCTGTCTGTCAATGCTCCCTGAAATCCTTCTACTCCAAACACATCTTTCCAAAATGAATCAGGAAGAGCAGATTCGTCAGCATTCTTCATTTCTCCCGTTTTGCTGTCTTTTGCAGTAACTCCTATTGTGTGATGATATTGAACATGTGCAAAATCATCATCTTTTCCAATCTTTTCACTAACTTTAACTCCTGTAAGAAAATACTGCGTCAATCCGTCAGAATCCTGCAACATATCATTCACATCAACACCAACATTGGAACCAACCATTCCTGCAAATTTTCTTCCATATCCCAACGGAACGGCAACAGTTTCATGCATTTGTCCAAAAGTACTTACAACAGCTATTTCTTTTTTGTTTCCATTTGCTTCAAATTCCACTTTATCTCCATCTTCCAGATTATTGAAAGTAATAAAGTCTTTATCTCCGTTAAACCAAATAGGAATTTGCATATGATTACCCCAGGCTGTTCTGTCTACGGGGTTTGGCATTTCATGCAGCCATGGATTTTCAGAATACTGTCCATTTCCCATATTAACGGTTTCGAAAAATGAAATTTCAATTCCGTCTTTTGCCGGTTTTGTCACTTTAGTAGCTGCTTCAATAATATCACCACTGAATGAAACATTTACAGTAGCAGGTTTTGAATAATAAACTCCATCTTTAAGAGCTTTATCCCAAAATCCTCTAAATTCACCCAATGCATCTCCAGCTGAGAAAAACATTTCTTTCCAGTTATTTTTCAGATATGAATAATATGGCTGATCTGCACTTTCATTGAGTTTGCCTGCCCATTTCAATAAACTCACCTCTCCTTGTCTGGTATCAAAAATAGCACTTATAGTCGGTTGCATCAGGCTATAATGCCCTCGTTTAGGCATTGCATCGCCCCAGCTTTCCAATCCGTGATGTACAGGTGCAAGATAATTGCACTCTACTCCGGTATCATCAAGGCTATATCCCAGCGAAACTTTTGTTTTGACTTTTGCCAATGCCGCTTTAAGTTTTGCTTTTCCTACATAATCATATACCGGATTAGCTTCTAAGAAAAATACAGCATCAACTTTTCCGGCTGCCATTTCTTTCACTAAATCATTCATTTCCCTTTCATCTCCCTGTCTTTGGAAAGAAGCTTCCGTAAAATCAACAGTAGTTCCAATATTTCCTAAAATATCATTTATTTTATTCACTAATACCTGCTCTCCAACATTATTGTTTCCGCAAACAACAAGTGATTTACCTTTTGCTTCAAACAGTTCCTCTGCGAGAAGAGATAAAGCTTTTTGTGCTTTCTCATTCAGTTCCAATTTCGTCAGCTTCTGATCTCCTGATTTTTTTGCTAATTCATTATAAAGATATACAATAGCAGCTCCCTGTTCGGATGGTTTTACCAGTATTCTGTTATCTGCATTGGAACCGGTCAAAGACATAAATGATTCAACCTGAATATGTCTTGACATCTTTGGATGCTCGATATTATCAATTTTCCTGTTTTTTGCATATTGTTTTGAATATTCAACAGGTGAAATCCATGTCCCCAGAAAATCAGCATTGAAACTAACGATAACATCTGCCTGATCAAATTTGTAATCAGGAATTTCTTTTCTCCCGAAACTTTTTTCATTAGCGATCAACAATGCTGCTGATGATACGGGATCATAAGTAACAACTTTGGTATTTGGATATTTTGCTATAAAATCTTCAAAAACTTTCTTTTTGGTAGGACTTAAAACAGTATTGGTTACCAACCTGATATTTGAATTATCATTCAAGCCCGATAAAACAGCTGCATCTAGTTCTTTCCAGGTGGTTTTTTCAAACTTATCACCCTTTTTGATCTTTGGTCCTCTGAGTCTGTAATTGTTATACAGGTTTAAAACTTCAGCCTGGACTCTGGCGGATGTTCCCCCTGAAGTAACTTTTGAAAGTTTATTACCCTCTATTTTGATAGGGCGTCCTTCTCTTGTTTTAACAACTATCGGACAATAATCTCCCCCTTTGACAAATGTGGAAGCATAATAAGTAGGTACTCCTGGTACTATTTGTTCGGGTTTTACTACATAAGGAATTGCTTTTTTGACAGGAATATCGCAACTTGCTATGGTTGCAGCTCCTAAACCAAATCCCAGAACTTTAAGAAAATCCCTTCTGTTACTATTAAGAAGACCTTTTGATTCCATACCGGCGATTTGCTCCTGAGTAGGAGGAACTTCTTTAAACTCATTGACAGCTTCTGTCATAAATTGAGGATCAGCTTTAAGATCTTTTTTTCCAATCCAGAGTTTATCGACTTTATTATTTTTCTTCATTTTATAATGATTTCTATATTATTCTTAGAATATTTCAAAAATTCAATAATCAAATTATTTTTAATAGTGACATTTTTGGCAATCAATACCACCGATATCTTTAACGGTTACACCTGAACGTGTACCATCTTTTATCTCTTTATGATATTTTGCATAATAGTTGTCATAATACTTATTATCTTTGAATTTGATATCAGTTTGTCTGTGACAATTAACGCACCAGCCCATTGATAATGGAGCATATTGTTTTACTTTCTCCATTTCTTCAATTGGACCATGACAAGTTTGGCATTCCAATTTTGCAACAGTCACATGTTGGGAGTGATTGAAATAAACATGGTCGGGAAGATTGTGAATTCTTGTCCATTTTATAGGTCCCTGAACTTTCGTTTTATTTTCATCGGTAAGTGAACTAACAATATTTTTCCATTGCTCTTCGGCAATTCTATCATCACCTTTATTTTCATTTTTAATCCATTCGGTAAAGATTTTTTTAACATCGTCCTGGCTCATATTATTATAATTATCAATATATTTGCCTGTTGCAGGATCAAAACCGATAGATGCATAGATTTTTGTCAATTCCTGTGTTCCGTATTCAGATCCTTTCTTTATCGCTTTATGGCATTTCATACATGTGCTTGTAGGCGGTATCATTGCATGTCGCGATCTCCTTGCTGCATCATGACAAAATTCACAATCAATGGCATTATCTCCTGCATGTACTTTGTGAGAATAGGCAATAGGCTGATCAGGTTGATATCCTTGTTGTCTTCCAAGATTAATACCTCTGACTGCTGTAAAATATGTTCCGAATACCAAAAATCCGAATAAAGCAAATTTCATTACGGTTCTATTGAAGAACAGAACTTCCAAAACGCAAAGTTTCTTTGTTTCTCCAAATTCATCTTTATATGCTTTAACCTTGGTTTTAGCTACAACATATGCCAAATAAAACGCTACTAACAACAATAAGATAAATAATACGATAAAAAATGTCAAACTACTAAAAAAACCGGGTTCATTTGTAGAAGCAACCGGAGTTTCTTTTGCTAATTCCAAATAATCATCTCCTGCTTTTTTAGCAACCGGTTGTGCCTCTGAAGGAGGATTGCTTGTAAATGCAAGAATAGCTTCGATCTCATCATCAGTGATATCAAGATTCGGAGTCATAGGAATTTTATTGTTTTCTTCAAACAATTTAGTCGCATAAGGATGTTTGGCATCCAAAAGCTTCTGTGGATTTCTTATCCAGGAATACAAATCTTTTTTATTATCCCACCTATCTGCAACTTTCAGTAGATTTGGACCTACCAATTTACTCTTTAATTTTGCATCGTGGCAAGCAGCACATCCTTTGGATTTAAACAATTCTTTGCCTTTCATCGCCAAAGCATTGTCAGCTCCACCGGCATTGGACGGAACAGCTTCTCCCGACTGACTTTTAATGTACAGGAGTATAGACTCAATTTCCTTATCTGTTATTCCCGGTACAGGAGTCATCGGAATTTTATTATTTTCCTCAAATAATTTAGTCGCATAAGGATGTTTGGCATCCAAAAGCTTTTGAGGATTTTTTATCCACTCAAAAAGATCTTTTCTGTTTTCCCATCTGTCTTCAACTCCGGCAAGTGCGGGTCCAACAAGCTTATCTTTCATATTCTTATTGTGACAAGATGCACAGATTTTATCTTTAAACAACTGCTTTCCTTCTTCAACTGACTGAGCATTTAAACTATAAAAAACTCCAAAAAATAACAATGCCAGAATCAGTTGGTTTCTAAAAATTTTATTATTCATTATTAGGTAAGATTTTAAAATTCCCCGTAAATAATATTAAAAGTAAATATTAAATCAACGCAAAAATAGGAAATGATAAATAAATATTTCAAAAATAACCGACTATTATGTCCTTTTAAATACAATTTATATTTAGACTGCTTATAAATAGAGGTTCCTAAGCAAATTTATAAAAGCTTTAAATTATTGGTAATTAAAATGCATAAAATATGATTTGAATTATACCGATTTCTCATTAACAATAATTATCTTTGTAAAAAAAACAATGGGAGATATTAAGCGGACAGAGATTAGCACATTAGGAGAATTTTGTCTGATAGAGAAACTTACCAAAGATTTTGAAATAAAAAATCCTTCAACGATAAAAGGTGTTGGAGATGATGCTGCGGTATTGGATTATAACGGTTTTAAAACAGTTGTTTCAACAGATCTGTTGATGGAAGGGATTCATTTTGATCTTTCATATTTTCCATTAAGGCATCTGGGATTTAAATCTGTAATCGTTAACCTGTCGGACATTTATTCCATGAATGCCATTCCAAAACAAATAACAGTTTCACTTGGGTTGTCAAACAGATTTTCAGTTGAAGCATTGGAAGAAATATATTTCGGTATCAAAACAGCTTGTGAAGCTTATGGAGTTGATCTGGTAGGAGGAGACACCACTTCTTCGCATTCAGGACTCACTATCAGTATTACAGCAATAGGTCAGGGAGAAGAAAATAAATTAGCTTATCGATCGGGGGCAAAACCGGGAGATATTATCTGTGTGACAGGCGATCTCGGAGCTTCCTATCTGGGTCTGCAATTGCTGGAAAGGGAAAGACAGTTGCAAAAGTCCGACCCGAATATCAAAATAGATCTTGAAGATCAAAAATATCTGATCGGCAGATTTCTCAAACCGGAAGCAAGAAAAGATATAATTGAATTATTTCAAAAATCAAATTTAGTTCCTACTTCAATGATCGATATATCAGATGGTTTGGCTTCGGAATTGTTTCATATCAGCAAACAATCCAAGGTAGGAATATTGATAGAAGAAGATAAAATACCAATACATCCCGATGCACAGCAGATGGCATTGAAATTTCAGGTAGATCCGACCACTGCTGCATTGAGCGGGGGGGAAGATTATGAATTGCTTTTCACAGTTGATCCAAAAGATCTGGAAATAGTCAGATATCTGCCCGATGTAAATATCATTGGTGAAGTTAAAGAGCTACAAGATGGAATTAATCTTTTATCTACCGGAAAAAAACTGCATAAACTTAAGGCACAGGGATGGAAACATTTTTGAATACAAGTTACCAACCGGCACTTCCCCCTGCTTTGGCTTGATTCCCGTTTATCACTTCATAAGATCTCGTGGAGCCATAGTGAAGAAAAGCTATAACATTTAAATCGTTCTTTTTATATTTTGAAATATTTGTAGAAAAGGTAATTCTGTATATTTTCCCTTTTTGAAGTTCAACCGGAATTCCTATTTTTGATGTCAAAACCTTTCTCAAAACCTTTTGATGAATATAATTGCCTCCACCACCAACTTGTGCTCCGGGCGATGATTCGGGTACATTATCCTCTGTTATATAAACCGTGAGCAAAGTATTATCAAAATCGGAATTTGCAGCATAAGCTACTTCAATTAGCAATTCATTTTCAATAATTTCAGTTTTCAGTTTAACTCCCGCATTGTATTTAATTCCTAATCTTTGATCAATTAATACTCTGTAATCAGATTCATTCACAACCCGGTCAACCAAAGCAAAAGGAAAATAATCAATATTAAACTCAGAGATTAAAAACGGTGCAATTGCCGGATATTCCAATTCAAATGCATCGCCCGAATGTATCGAAACACCCATAATATCACCGGGATTGCTTTTGATTATATCGAGAAACTCTTTATTTCCTCTTACGCAATTGGAACACCATTCACCGGAGAACTCTTCAAACAAAACTCTTTTGTGAAAAGAGGTAGGCACCCCGCTAACTTTTTCATTTTTATTGCATCCTGCCAGAAATAATAAAAAGAAAAAAACGGGAATTAAGATATACTTTAATTTTTTCTGTGGTTTCATAAACACGAATTTTTAAAATGATAATTTAATAATAGTCGAAAAGAAATGGATTCCTTACAAGAACTCTTATTAAAACTAATACTCTACCACCTCTCCATCCCATTGGGTTTCTACAACCTTCAATCTGTTATATAAATTTAAGGTATCACTATCTTGTAATTCAAAAAAATAAAAACCCATTTTGTTTGGTTTTATCTCCTTACCATCTATAAAATAAGAAACAGTCTTTGCCAATTCTCCATTCCGGATATAAGTAACAAATCTTATTTTATTTTTATTCCTTTTAACAATCATATACTTTTTAATTCCATGTTTTATTTCTACTAATCTTAGCATTTTACAAATAAAACTCATAACTTTTTCTTTCTCGGGATTAGAGATAATTTTACCCTCATTATCTTTTTTAGCAAAATCCATTATACCATTAATCGAAATTGTATCAAGCTTATTTTTTATAAATAAATGAAAAAGATCTATGTCTATTTTGTTTTCATCAGGATTTACATCTTTAGGTAAATTCTTTAAATTACTTGTTTCTTTTTTTAATTTATTTATTTGCTTTATTCCTAATACTTTTTCTTTATACTTAAATTTATTATTACCATTTAAAATATCTTCAAATCCAAAATATTGTACAATATGAAAGTTTGATACATTAAAAATCTTTATTATTTGCCGAATACCTCTCCAACTAATATCAAGTTCAATTATTTCATCATAATACTTTTCTGAAGCTAACTGAAAATCACAATCACAATTGTAATATAAAAATTTCTTGCCTTCTCTAAAATCATACGTTTTATTTAATTCGCTTTTATTTAACTTATTACAAGATTCCAAATCATTAGAATCGCAACATAAGTTTATTAAAAATAAAAATAATATAAATATTATAGAAAGATTTTTCATAGAATACTCAAATAAAAATTGCGATTAAAAATTTTTTTCTTTGTTCATTTTCTCATATTTATTAAGCTTAATTTCAATGACGATTGGGGAACCTCCTGTTGTTATTAATATTCAATCGTTTCTCCATCCCATTGGGTTTCTTTAACCTGAATTTTATCTATTAAGTTTAAAGTGTCTTTTGAACTAATTTTAAATTTATATAAGCCTCTGGCATTTTTTTGAATTTCTTTCCCATTGATAAAAAAAGATAAATCTTTTACAATAGGCGCATTTATCAAACCTAAAGAGTATTCAATAGTATCTCCTTTTTGTTTTTCCAAATACAAACTTTTTATACCATGTCCAACACCTGCCATTTTAAATAATTTACCACAAAATCCTAATACTTTTTCTTTGTCATAGCTATATACTATTTTTGACTCTTTATTTAAATAATAAAAATCCGATAAGCCATAAAAACTTATAATATCTTTATCATCATTAA
>Ga0256832_1000465_pt1 | contig 26056 bp, 28 predicted proteins | sample 134614metaG_FD_190534 | JGI IMG/M metagenome (GOLD analysis project Ga0256832, IMG submission 190534) | Hydrothermal vent microbial communities from Lau Basin, Pacific Ocean - 134-614 | ecosystem: Environmental > Aquatic > Marine > Hydrothermal vents | place: Pacific Ocean: Lau Basin | collected... | reverse complement strand
CGAGCGCGATCCGCTGTTTCCCGAGGCCACGAATGTGGAATTCGTCTCCCTCCTCGGCCCGGATCATCTGCGGATGCGGGTGTGGGAGCGCGGCACCGGGATCACTCTTGCCTGCGGCTCGGGCGCTTGCGCCGCGGCGGTGGCGGCGCATCGGCGCGGGCTTGCCGGCAGGCGCGTGCAGATAGAGGTGGACGGCGGCACGCTCGGGGTGGATTGGCGCGATGACGGCGTGTGGCTCTCGGGCCCGGTGGCGCGGGTCTTCGAGGGCGAGATGGCGCCGGAATTCCTGGAGGCGGCCGGATGGGCGCGCTGAAGCCTCCTCTCTTTGCGACCCTCGGCTGCCGGCTCAACACTTACGAAACGGAAGCCATGAAGGCGCTGGCGGCCGAAGCCGGCGTCGAGGGGGCGGTGGTGGTGAATACCTGCGCCGTCACGGCCGAGGCGGTGCGCAAGGCGCGCCAGGAAATCCGCCGGCTGCGGCGTGAAAACCCGGAGGCGAAGCTGATCGTCACCGGCTGCGCCGCCCAGACGGAGCCCGAAACCTTCGCCGCCATGAGCGAGGTGGATCTGGTGATCGGCAATGGCGAGAAGATGCAGCCCGCCACCTGGGCCCGCCTTGCCCCCGATTTCACCGGCGAAACCGAGCGCGTGCAGGTGGATGACATCATGTCGGTGCGCGAAACGGCAAGCCATCTGATCGATGGCTTCGGCACCCGCGCGCGCGCATATGTGCAGGTGCAGAACGGCTGCGATCACCGCTGCACCTTCTGCATCATCCCCTACGGGCGCGGCAATTCGCGCTCGGTGCCCGCCGGTGTGGTGGTGGAGCAGATCAGGCGGCTTGTTGACAAGAGCTATAACGAGGTGGTGCTGACGGGGGTGGACATGACAAGCTGGGGCGCCGATCTCCCCGGCGCGCCGGCGCTGGGCGATCTGGTGATGCGCATCCTGCGCCTGGTGCCGGATCTTCCCCGCCTGCGCATCAGCTCGATCGATTCGATCGAGGTGGACGAGCGCCTGATGGAGGCCATCGCCACCGAGCCCCGCCTGATGCCCCATCTCCACCTCTCCCTTCAGGCGGGCGACAACATGATCCTCAAGCGCATGAAGCGGCGCCACGCGCGCGAGGATGCGATCCGCTTCTGCGAGGCGGCGCGGCGCCTGCGCCCCGATATCACCTTCGGCGCCGATATCATCGCGGGCTTTCCCACCGAAACCGAAGCGATGTTTGAAAATTCGCTGCGGATGGTGGAGGAATGCGGACTCACATGGCTGCATGTATTCCCCTATTCCCCGCGCAAGGGCACGCCGGCGGCACGGATGCCGCAGGTGAAGGGGCCGGTGATCCGCGAGCGTGCGGCAAGGCTGCGGGCGCTCGGCCGGGAGCGCGTGAAGGCGCATCTCGCCGCCCAGATCGGAAAGCCCCACCGCATCCTGATGGAAAGCCCCCGCATGGGGCGGACCGAGCATTTTGCCCCGGTCCATTTCAGCGCCGATCAGCCCGTTGGGGAAATCATTGAAGCTCCCATCCGGGGGCAGGAAGAAGAGGCCCTGCTGGCCTGAGATCAGGCCGGCAATGGTGGCACGATCAGCCGGGTTCCCGGCCCGATCCGCGCAACGATCCACAGAAGATCCTCACGCGCGAAAGCGATACAGCCTTCGGTGGGATACCCCGGCCGCCGCCAGATATGGAGAAAGATCGCGCTGCCCGCGCCGGGGCGGGGCGGAGCGCTGTTCCAGTCGGTAGTGAGGATCACGTCATAGAGCGGATCGGGGCGAAACAGGCGTTCGTGGCGCGCGGCGAATGGTGCGCGCACGGGCATATTGTAGGCCGGTGAAGCGGGATCGTCGCACCAGAGATCCCGGGAGCCGATCGGGCGGGCCCAGGGGGCAGGGCAGGCCATCCGGTCGGCGCGATAAAGAAGGCCGGTGATGCGGTGGATCCCGGCCGGCGTGGCGCCATCGCCCTCGCGCTTGTCGCGCCGCACGCCACCGCGCCCGATGGCACAGGGAAACACCCGGCCCGCGAAGCGCACACCCTTTGGCGTGAGCACGAGATCTTCGAGCCCGGGCCTTCTCACAGCAGATGCCCGGATTTCTTCGCCTTGGTGGCAAGATAGGCAGCGTTTTCCGGCGTGTGGCCAACACGGAGCGGCACCCGCTCCGCCACGCGGACGCCTGCGCGCTCCATCATCTCCACCTTGCGGGGATTGTTCGTTAAAAGCCGCACCGCGCCAAAGCCCATCGCCTTCAGGATATTGGCGCCGATGCGGAAATCGCGCTCGTCATCCTCGAAGCCGAGGCGGTGATTGGCCTCCACGGTATCAAACCCCTGATCCTGAAGGCTGTAGGCGCGCATCTTGTTGGCAAGCCCGATGCCCCGCCCCTCCTGATTGAGATAAAGAAGCACGCCAGCGCCTTCATCCCCCATCTGCTCAAGCGCCGCGCGCAGCTGCGCCCCGCAATCGCATTTGAGCGAACCCAGCAGATCACCGGTAAAACAGGCCGAATGCAGCCGCGCCAGCACCGGGCGATCGCGCGCAGGCTTGCCGATCTCGATGGCGTAATGCTCCTCGCCGCCATCCTCGGGGCGGAACACATGCACCCGCCCCGCGCTTGAAACCGCAAGCGGCACCCGCGCACTGACGACCTCCTGCAGAGTGGGCGCAAGCGCCATTTCCGGGGCGATCCTGCTGGCATCAAGGAGCGTCAGCCCCTCGTTTGCGGCGAAGGCGGGGCCTTCGGGGATGTCAACGATCACCGCGGCTGGCAGCAGGCGGGCGCTTTTCAGAAGTGGCATCGAAAGCCGCGCAAGGGATGGATCTCCCTCGCGCAGCGTGAGCAGCGGCCCCTTGAGCGGGTGCATCAGATCAGCGGCGGGATCGGCCACATCCACAACCCACCCGATATCCGCACCCTCAGGCAGGGGAATGCGGGCGATGTCGCCGTCATAGGCGCGTGCCTTCAGCGTCTCGGCGCGGCGCGCGGTGATCACCAGCACCGGATTGCCCCCAAGATCCCGCATTGCCGCAAGGCGCTCCGGGGTCAGGGTTTCTGCTGCCGCCATGAGCATGGCACGCCTGCCGTCCGCAAGCACCACAGGCACACCCATGCGCAGATCGCCACGGGCGCGGGCAAGCAGTTCGGCCGTATCGGGGCTCAGTTTCATGCGGCATCCTGTTTCAGCTTTGCCACCCCATGTAATCCTTTCCGCCGGAAGATGAAACATATGCCCAACTTTTCACACAGATGCGTGAAAGGGGCGCGCCGGGGCTTGCCGATCCGAGGATACGCGATCAAATTCCATCGTGTGAACAAGGAGCAGGCCCATGAGCAATGTGAAAAAGATCCTTCTTGTGGATGATGACGACGATCTCCGCGAAGCGCTCAGCGAGCAGCTGGTGATGACGGAGGATTTCGATGTGTTCGAAGCGGCCACCGGCCATGAGGCGCTCGAAAAGGCCAAGGCCGGACACCACGATCTGGTGATCCTCGATGTGGGCCTGCCCGATACGGATGGCCGCGAGCTTTGCCGTCTGATGCGCAAGCAGGGCGTGAAATGCCCGGTGCTGATGCTGACGGGCCATGATTCGGACGCTGACACAATTCTCGGCCTCGATGCGGGGGCCAATGATTACGTGACAAAGCCCTTCAAGTTCCCGGTGCTGCTCGCGCGCATCCGCGCCCAGCTTCGCCAGCACGAGCAATCCGAAGATGCCGTTTTCCAGCTTGGCCCCTACACGTTCAAGCCTGCCATGAAGATGCTAATTGACGAGGATGAAAGAAAAATCCGGCTTACGGAGAAGGAAACGAACATCCTCAAGTTCCTCTACCGGGCACCCGAAAAGGTGGTGCCGCGCGATGTGCTTCTGCATGAAGTCTGGGGCTACAACGCGGGCGTTACCACTCACACGCTGGAAACCCATATCTACCGGCTTCGGCAAAAAATTGAACCAGATCCGTCAAACGCCCGCCTTCTTGTTACCGAATCCGGGGGCTATAAACTGAACCTGTAAAGAGATCCCTCGTGCGTTGGGGTCATGACGCAATCCTCCCTGTTGGACTGGCCCGGCCTTGCGCCGGGCCTTTTTTTGCGCTTCATGGGATGAAAAGGAGCCCGCGCCCCATGCCATTCACCATCGCCACCTGGAACATCAATTCGATCCGCCTGCGCGAAGGGCTGGTGAAGCGCCTGCTGGCGGAGGAAGCGCCGGATATCCTCTGCCTGCAGGAATGCAAGAGCCCGGTGGAAAAGATCCCCACCGAAGGCTTCGCCGCACTCGGCTATCGCTACATGGTGGCGCGCGGGCAGAAGGGCTACAATGGCGTGGCGATCCTCTCGCGATTGCCGATCGAGGATGCCGGCAGCCATGATTTCGTGGCGCTCGGCCATGCCCGCCATGTGGCGGCGCGGCTCGAAAACGGAATCGTGATCCACAATCACTACGTGCCGGCGGGCGGGGATGTGCCCGATCGGGAAATAAACGAGAAATTCGGCCAGAAGCTCGATTATCTCACGGAGCTTCGCGATCAGTTCCATGCCGAGAAGCCGGAGAAGGCCATTCTCGTGGGCGATCTCAATATCGCGCCGCGCGAGGATGACGTGTGGAACCACAAGGCGCTCCTCAGGGTGGTCAGCCACACGCCGATCGAGGTGGCGCATCTGGCCGAGGTGCAGGATGCCGGCCGCTGGCATGACGTGACCCGCGCAGACATCCCCGAAGGCCGCCTCTATAGCTGGTGGAGCTACCGCGCCCGCGATTGGGACGCCGCCGACAAGGGCCGGCGCCTCGATCACATCTGGGCCAGCCCCGATATCGCCCCGGCAGCGCATGGCAGCCGCATCCTGCGCCATGCGCGCGGCTGGGAAAAGCCCAGCGATCACGCCCCGGTTTTCGCAACTTTCGATCTCTGACCCTTGGGTTTTCACCCAAACGGCCACATATAGAGGCCAAACCGAAATTACACTGGGAACGAACCATGCTCGAACAAGGCAACACCCCCGCAAATGACGATCTGATCAAGGATTCGGACGAACTCCACTTCATGGAAGACGTGATCGAGGCCAGCAAGAGCGTGCCGGTGATCGTCGATTTCTGGGCGCCCTGGTGCGGCCCCTGCCGCACACTCGGCCCCGCGCTCGAGGCGGAAGTGAAGCGCGCCAAGGGCAAGGTGAAGATGGTGAAGATCAACATCGACGAAAACCAGCAGATCGCCGCACAGCTGCGCATCCAGTCGATCCCCACCGTCTATGCCTTTGCCGACGGCAAGCCCGTGGACGGCTTCCAAGGGGCGCTGCCGCCTTCCGCGATCCGCGAATTCATCGAAAAGATCACCGGCGATGACGGTGGGCTTGCCGCCGCGATCGAAGCCGCCGAGGAGATGCTGAAGGAAGGCGCTGCGGCGGACGCCGCCGAGACCTTTGCCGCCATCCTCGAGGAAGAGCCGGAAAACGCTGCCGCTTACGGCGGCCTCGTGCGCGCGCATCTTGCTGCGGGCAATACAGAACAGGCCGAGGCGCTCCTGAAAGCGGTGCCGGAAAAGATCCGGGAAGCTTCCGAGATCGAGGCCGCGCGTGCCCAGCTCGAACTTGCCAAACAGGCCGCCGAAGCCGGCCCGATTGACGAACTCAAGGCCAGGGTAGAGAAGGATCCCGACGATCTCGAGGCCCGTTTCGATCTCGCCAAGGCGCTCTACGCAGCGGGCGATGCGGAGGCGGCTATCGACGAGCTTCTGGAAATCTTCCGCCGCGATCGCACCTGGAATGACGAAGCTGCGAAAAAGCAGTTGATGACGATCTTCGACGCTCTCCCGCCGGAAGACCCCATCGTGAAGAGCGGGCGGCGCAGGCTCACATCGCTGATCTATGCGTAAGGCGCGATTCAGGGTATGGTTGGCGCATGCTATGTGCCGCTGACCTGCCCGAAACCCTCCCGCTTTTTCCCCTGCCCGGCGCTGTCATCCTGCCGCGCGGGCAATTGCCGCTGCACATCTTCGAGCCTCGCTATCTCGCCATGCTCGATGACGTCCTGAAAACGACCCATCGCCTGATCGGTATGATCCAGCCCATACATCCCTCGGATGACACCCCCTCGCCAAAGCTGCATAAGATCGGTTGCGCCGGACGGGTGATCGCCTTCTCGGAACTGAACGATGGCCGCTACATGATCACTCTCAAGGGCATCTCGCGCTTTCGCGTGAAGAGGCTGACACCAGGCTTTACCCCCTATCTTCGCGCCAATGTAAGCTGGCGGGATTTCGAACGCGATCTCGGGCAGCCCGAGCATGATCCGGGCCTGGAGCGTGAACGTTTCACGCGCCTTCTGCGCCGTTATTTCGCCGCCGAGGGGCTGGAAGCGGATTGGGAAAGCATGGAGTCAGCAGATGAAGAGCTGCTGATCAATTCCATCGCCATGCTGAGCCCCTTCGAGCCGAAAGACAAACAGGCCCTCCTCGAAGCCCCCACATTGACGGAGCGGCGCGAGATCCTGACGGCATTGATGGAATATGCCCTGCACAGGGGCAAGGACACGGATGATGAGGTGATTCAGTGACTGAGAAGGAAAACGGCAGGTTCGATCCAAGGATGCTCGAAAGCCTCGTATGCCCGGTGACCCATGCGATCCTGAGCTATGATGCCGAACGCCAGGAACTGATTTCCAAGGCCGCGCATCTCGCCTTTCCGATCCGCAACGGCATTCCCGTCATGCTGGTGGACGAGGCACGCCAGCTCGATTGATCGCCCTCCGTCGGGAGGAGAAACGGCCGCAAAGCGTATTCGCAATCCTGGACCATGGTTTTACCAGTATGCGACAACAGGAATCCCGAACACCAACAGGCCACAGGTTTAGACACGCCCTGTTGCAATGAACATCAATGCTCGGGACGAGCACCACCATTTGGGCGGATCCTTTCAAATATATCTTTCGTATAGGGAATGTTTCAGGCCAGCCGGCTGGTGAGATCGGCAATCCCAAGCGCTTCCAGGGCGCGCGCTTCGATATGCGCGGCATCGAGGCCGGCGATTTCATACATATCGGCCTGGCTGGCCTGGTCGATGAAGATGTCGGGCAGCACCATCATGCGGAATTTGAGCCCGCGATCAAAGATGCCCTCTTGCGCCAAGAGCTGCGCCACGTGGCTGCCGAAGCCGCCGGTGGCGCCTTCCTCGATGGTGATGAGGGCCTCATGCTCGCGCGCAAGACGCAGGATCAGATCGCGATCGAGCGGCTTGGCAAAGCGCGCGTCCGCGATCGTGGGGGCAATGCCCCGCGCCGTAAGCGCCTCGCCGGCCTTCATCACCTCCGCAAGCCGCGTGCCGTAGGAAAGGAGCGCCACGCGCCCGCCCTCGCGCATGATCCGCCCCTTGCCGATCTCGAGCGGGATGCCGCGCTCGGGCAGATCCACGCCCACGCCCTCACCGCGCGGATAGCGGAAGGCGCTGGGGCGATCGTCTATGGCTGCCGCCGTGGCCACCATGTGCACAAGCTCCGCCTCGTCCGCCGCGGCCATCACGATGAAGCCCGGCAGGTTGGCAAGGAAGGCGATATCGAAAGCGCCGGCGTGGGTAGCGCCGTCCGCCCCCACCAGCCCCGCGCGATCAATGGCAAAACGCACCGGCAGGCGCTGGATCGCCACGTCATGCACCACCTGATCGTAGCCGCGCTGCAGGAAGGTGCTGTAGAGCGCGCAGAAGGGCTTCATCCCCCCCGCCGCCAGCGCAGCGCTGAAAGTGACGGCGTGCTGCTCGGCAATCCCCACATCAAAGCAGCGGTTCGGGAAACGCTCGGCAAACAGGCTGAGCCCGGTGCCATCGGGCATCGCGGCGGTGACGGCGACGATCTTCTCGTCCGCCTCGGCCTCGCGGATCAGGCTCTTGGCGAAAACCTTTGTGTAGCTCGGCGCATTGCTCGCCGCCTTCTTCTGCTTGCCGGTGATCACATCGAAGGCGCTGACGCCATGGCCCTTGTCGCGCGCCGTTTCGGCGGGTGCGTAGCCCTTGCCCTTTTTCGTCAGCACATGGATGAGCATCGGCCCGGTGGCTCGCTCGCGCACCGTGCGCAGCACCGGCAGAAGCTGATCGAGATCATGGCCATCGATCGGCCCGACATAGGAAAAGCCGAGCTCCTCGAAAAGCGTGCCGCCCACGGCCATGCCCTTCAGCATTTCCTTGGCCCGCTTGGCGCCCTCACGGAAGGGCTCGGGCAGGAGGCTCACCGCCCCCTTGGCCGCCGCCTTCAGCTCCTGAAAGGGCTCGCCGGCGTAAAGGCGCGAAAGATAGGCCGACATCGCCCCCACCGGCGGCGCGATGGACATCTCGTTGTCATTCAGGATCACGAAGAGGCGTTTCTTCAGGTGGCCGGCGTTGTTCATCGCCTCATAGGCCATGCCGGCGCTCATGGCGCCATCGCCGATCACCGCGATCGCATCACCGAGCGGCGGATCCACGGCGCCGCCGAGATCACGCGCCACGGCAAAGCCGAGCGCGGCGCTGATCGAGGTGGAACTGTGCGCCGCGCCGAAGGGATCGTAGGGGCTTTCGCTGCGCTTGGTGAAACCCGAAAGCCCGCCCTTCTGGCGCAGCGTGCGGATGCGGTCGCGCCGCCCGGTGAGGATCTTGTGGGGATAGCACTGGTGGCTCACATCCCAGATCAGGCGATCGCGGGGCGTGTCAAACACCGCATGGATCGCCACCGTAAGCTCCACCACCCCGAGCCCCGCGCCGAGGTGGCCGCCGGTTTCGGAAACGGCTGATATCGTCTCGCTGCGCAGCTCATCGGCGAGCTGGCGAAGCTCGCGGTCCGAAAGCGCGCGCAGATCGGCCGGCGTGTGCACGCGATCGAGAAGCGGGGTTTCGGGCTTGTGGCTCATGGGGCGCGGGCCTTCGTGGCGTTACCTGTCGCGCGCAATAACGAAACGCGCGGCCTCCCGCAAGCATTGCGCCTTTTCGCCGTAAGGTTCAAGCGCGGCTTCGGCCTCTTCCACCAGAGTGCGGGCGCGCGCCTTTGCTCCCTCAAGTCCCAATAGAGAAACGAAGGTTGCCTTGCCGGCGGCGGCATCCTTGCCCACGCGCTTGCCGGCCCGGGTTTCGCAGCCTTCCACATCGAGGATGTCGTCGGCGATCTGAAAGGCAAGGCCCAGCGCATCGGCGTAAGACGCAAGCGGCGCGGGATCCTCGCCGGCAAGCAGCGCCCCCGCTTCAGCCGCCCAGCGAATGAGTGCGCCTGTCTTGCCCGCCTGAAGGGCGGTGATCTCTTCAAGGCTAAGCGGCCTGGGCGCGGTTTCGGCCGCGATGTCAAGCGCCTGGCCAAGCACCATCCCCCGCGCCCCGGCGGCCTGCGCGAGCCCGGCGATCAGCGCAACCCGGCGCGCCGGATCGGGATGGCACGCAGGCGCGGAAAGCAGATCAAAGGCCAGCGTCTGCAGCGCATCACCGGCCAGCACGGCCGTGGCCTCATCCCATTTCACATGCACCGTGGGCTGGCCGCGGCGCAGATCGTCATCATCCATGCAAGGAAGATCATCGTGAACGAGGGAATAGGCATGCATGGCCTCCACAGCGCAGGCCGCTTCCAGCGCTCTGGAGCGGGGCACATCGAAAAGCGCCGCGCCTTCAAGCACCAGAAAGCCCCTGAGCCGCTTGCCGCCCGACACCGCATAGCGCATCGCCTCGATCACCGGCTGATCACCCAGCGGTGCCAGCACATCCTTCAGCCGGGCGCCGATATCTTCCGCCGCCCGCGCCAGTGCCGCTTCGAACATGCGCCTAAAGCCCCTCCACGGGCCGGGTGCCGGTGGGCGTGCCGTCTTCGCCAAGGGTGATCGCCTCGATCTTCTCCTCGGCTTCTTTCAGCTTCGCCTCGCAATGCTTCTTCAGCTTCGCCCCGCGCTCGTAAAGGGCGATCGAATCCTCGAGCGGCACATCGCCGCGCTCAAGCTTGCCGACCACCGCCTCAAGCTCGGCCATGGCTTCTTCAAAGCTCATCTTGCTCACAGGTCTTTCGCTCATGCGCCTCGCTCCATCAACACATCCACATGCGCCGCCACGCTCGCGGCCAGCGCCTTCAGATCATAACCGCCTTCCAAAGTCGAGACGATACGGCCTTCGCAATGGGCATCGGCGATGTCGCACAGCCGGTGCGTGATCCAGGCGAAATCTTCCTCCTCAAGCATCAGCTGCGCCAGAGGGTCCGCCGCGTGGGCGTCAAAGCCAGCCGAGATCAGCACCAGCTCGGGCGCGAAAGCTTCCAGACGGGGCAGGATTTTCGTCTCCACTTCTGCCCGAAACATCCCGCCATCGGCGCCCGGCGGCAGGGGCACGTTCAGGATGTTGTCATGCGCGCCGCGCTCATCGGGCGCGCCGGTGCCGGGATAGAGCGGGATCTGGTGGGTGGAGGCGAACAGCACGCGCTCCTCATCCCACATCAGATCCTGCGTGCCGTTGCCGTGATGCACATCGAAATCGACGATCGCGACGCGCTCGAGCCCGTGGCGCTCCATCGCATGGCGCGCGGCAATCGCCACATTGCCGAACAGGCAGAAGCCCATGGGCCTGGCCTTCTCGGCGTGGTGGCCCGGCGGGCGGACGGCGCAGAAGGCATTGGCCGCCTCACCATCGAGCACGCGATCCACCGCCCGCAGATTTGCGCCAACTGCACGCAGCGCCGCCTTCCATGAGCCGGGTGACATATGCGTATCGGGATCAAGCTGAGCAAAGCCTTCTTCGGGTGTGGTGTCCTTGACCGCCTCGACATGGGCACGGGGATGGCAAAGGGCGATATCCGCCTCGTTCGCCAGCGGTGCCTCTTCGCGCTTCAGCGCATCATATTTCGGATCGGCCAATGCCGCGTTGATCGCCTCGAGCCGCGCCACCTGCTCGGGATGGCCGGGCGGCGTGACATGCGCCAGACAATCGGGATGGGAAAGAAGAAGGGTTGTCATGCACCAAGGCTAGGGGAAATCCCTGCGACCGACAAGGCTGCGCGCCATGGCTTGTCAGACCGTGCTTCCCGATGCAAGGCACCAAATTCTCGCAATCTGCACGAACCGCATCCGATACGCATCCCCTCAATCCGGCACGAGCCGATAGCCCTCCCCGCGCACTGTTTGCAGATAGCGCGGCTCTTTCGGGTTAGGCTCGATCTTGCGCCGCAAGCGGGTGATCTGAACATCCACCGCGCGCTCCTGAGCCTGCCCCCCGTCGCGGCCGAGCCCGGCCACGAGGGCAGAGCGGCTTACCGGCATGCCCGGGCAGGCCGCAAAGATCTTCATCAGAGCGCTTTCGGTGGCCGTGAGACGCAGGGGTTGATCGCCGCTCCACATTTCTCCGCGCTCCACATCATACCGCACAGGTCCGAGATTGATCACCTTCGGCCCCTCTTCCACCACTTTCGCCGCAGGTGTGCGCCGCAGAATCGCATTGATCCTGAGCAGAAGCTCCTTGGGCTCGAACGGCTTGGGAAGGTAATCATCCGCGCCCGCTTCGAGGCCGCGAATGCGATCCTCCGTGTCGCCCTTTGCCGTGAGGAGGAGGATCGGGGTTTCGATCTTTTCGCGCAGGCTGCGCGTGAGGCTGATCCCGTCCTCTCCCGGCATCATCACATCCATCACGATCAGATCGAACTCGAGCCCCGAAAGAATACGCCGTGCATGCGCGGCATCGCGTGCCGCACTCACCCAGAAACCATTGCGGATGAGGAATTTCTGCAGCAATCCGCGGATGCGCTCGTCATCATCTATGATCAGCAGATGAGCCTCGGGGGTATCATTCATCCGTGCTCTCCCTCAGCGCATTGTAATGGCTGCGCAGGGCCGGGTCCATCATTGCTTCGAGCACCTTGCGAAAGCCTGCCACGGCCTCCGGGCCGGCCGCACGATAGGCGGCCCGCATCCGGCTGCGCTGGGCCGTGGAGAGCTGTTGCTCAAGCTCCCTGCCGGCTTCGGTAAGATAGAGATGACGCTCGCGGCGATCGCGCGTGCCGATCCGGCTTTCCACCAGCCCGTCTTCGATCAGGGTGCGCAGCACGCGATTGAGCGATTGCTTGGTGACACCGAGAATGGAAAGTAGATTGCTGACCGTCGTGCCTGGGCTTCTGTGGATGAAATGGATCGCCCGGTGATGGGCGCGCCCATAGCCCTTCTGGGCGAGTATTCTGTCAGGATCGGCGGTGAAGCCGCGATAGGCGAAAAACATCGCCTCGATCCCCTTGCGCAGCTGTTCGTCCGTCAGGAAAAGCCGGCTCTCATCTCCGCTCAGACCCCTGGCGCCACCTTCGGCCATCACTCATACTCCCCGATCACATTTCTCTGCCTTTGCGGGCAGTTTATGTCAGCTTTATTGACATTCCAAGAATCAATTCGTAAACAATGCCAGAATTCGCGCAATATTATGTCCGAAACGGACTAATTCAGCGCAATTTTGCGAAACTTCCGAGCGGGAAAGGAAAGCAGATGGCGGAAGCAGCATATGACGACCGCGACGGCGTTATCTGGATGAACGGCAAGCTCGTGCCCTGGCGCGAGGCCAATGTGCATATCCTCACCCATGCGCTGCATTACGCCTCTTCCGTGTTCGAGGGCGAGCGGGCCTATGGCGGCAAGATCTTCAAGAGCCGCGAACATTCCGAGCGCCTTCACAATTCCGCCCGCCTGATCGATTTCGAAATCCCCTGGACGGTGGATGAAATCGAAGCCGCCAAGCAGGAGGTGCTCGCCGCTTCCGGGCTCGAAGACGCCTATGTGCGTGCCGTCGCCTGGCGCGGAGCGGGGCCCGACATGGGCGTGGCCTCGGCCCGCAACCCGGTGCAGCTTGCCATCGCCGCCTGGGAATGGGGCGCCTATTACGGCGATGCCAAGATGAAGGGCGCGAAGCTCGACATCTCGAAGTGGAAGCGCCCGAGCCCCGAAACCATCCCGAGCCATGCCAAGGCGGCCGGGCTCTACATGATCTGCACCATGTCCAAGCACGCGGCCGAGGCCAAGGGATGCTCGGACGCGATGATGTTCGATTACCGCGGCTATGTGGCCGAGGCCACCGGCGCAAACATCTTCTTCGTGAAGGATGGCGAGGTGCATACGCCAACGCCCGATTGCTTCCTCAATGGCATCACCCGCCAGACGGTGATCGGCCTTCTGAACGATCGCCAGATCAAGGTGCACGAGCGCCACATCCTGCCCGAAGAGCTCGAGGGCTTCCAGCAATGCTGGCTCACCGGCACCGCCGCCGAGGTCACGCCCGTCGGCCAGATAGGCGACTGGAATTTCGAAGTTGGCGAACTCACCCGTTCCATTGCCGAGGATTACGAAAAGCTCGTGCGAGCCTGATCCCTGCTTTTCATCGCCGGCCACAGCGGAGATATCGCGATGACAGCCCGCGACGCGCAAATCATGGGATTGCGAATGGGGAAATCTACCGGGGTGTCTGCGTTGTCTTCGGTGCCGAATGACGAGGGGGCCAGCCCCCTCGGACCCCGGAGTATTTCCCCCAAGATGAAGATCAGGCCGGACCGCGCTTATTCGAAGTCGCAGGGTCATTTCCGATGACTGGTGGAGGTGGCCTGCACAGGTGCGAGTGAGCGTGGGATCGATGGGGCCTGACCCTAATACAGCCGGTCTTGTTTCAGAAACCTTCGCGCGGCCTCAACTGCACGCGCCCCATAGAGCGCCATTTCCCGGCTTTCGGCACCGTAGCGCCCGATCACCCAACCGCAGGACGCCAATGTGCGCAGGGTGATGAAAGCATGAAGAAGCGCCGGATCGCCCGGCAAGGGGCGCTCCGAGGCATAGCCTTCAAGCAGCGCGTCCGCGAGCGCGGCGGCATTTCCCTCCTGCCAGTTTTGCGCCATGGCCACACCGAGATCATACATCCGATATCCGAAAGCGCCGTCATCAAAATCGATGAGCCGCAGGTGATTGCCTTCCACGAGCACATTCTCGCGCAGGGCATCGGCATGGATGAGGCCGAAATCACAGTCTGCTTCAGGCTCTAACATGGCCGAAAGTGTGCTTCTTGCTTCCTGCAACAGGGCCACGCCATCCTTTCCCAGAGCCGGGTTTTCCCAGAAACGGCCCCAATGTGGCGCCTTGCCCAGGAGGCTCTGCCTGTCCAGACGGGGGCGGGTGAAACCTGCCGGCAGGGGCATGGCATCGCTGAGATTGTGCAGGCGGGCAAGGGCACGCCCGAGGCCGTTATAGAGCCTGATCTGCTGCGCGGGCTCCCATGGCAATGGCTTTCCGCCCTCCCCGAGCGGCACGCCGGTGCACCATGTCACCAGCGAAGCCACGCGCGTGCCTTGCGCGATCAGGTCACCCTCGAGCGTGCGCAGAGGGCGAGGCACATCCATTCCAGCCGCATGCAGCCACTCGGTCCACAGCATTTCGGAGCGGATCGCTTCCCCGCTCTGATACCCCGGCCTGTGCAGGCGCAGCGCCGCCGGCCGGCCCTCCGGCCCGCGCACCTCGAACACGATGTTTTCACGTTTCTTGACAAGGCGAGGCACCTCTCCTGAGAGCCCCCAATGGGCAAGAGCGGCGCGGGCAAGCTCCACAGCCTCCCGCGCCTTCACAGAGCCTCTCCGAGTGCCGCTTCAAGCGTATCGGCCAGAAGATCGGCGTTCTCACGGGAAAACACGAGCGGCGGGCGGATCTTGAGGATGTGGTCATGCCTTCCAGCGCTGTGCACAAGCACACCGCGCCGGCGCATTTCATTCACCAACCTTGCGCAAGATGCCGTTGCCGGCCGATCGTCTTCCATCAGCTCCAGCCCCAGAAACATTCCCGCACCGCGCACATCGGCAACAACTTCATGGCGCGCACCGATCTCGCAGAGCCGCGCCAGAAGATAGCCTCCCACATCGCGGGCATTTTCCTGCAGGCCTTCATCCTCGATCACCTGGAGCGTTGCCAGAGCGGCGGCAGCGGCCACCGGATTGCCGCCGAAGGTGTTGAAATATCGGAACTGCTCCTGGAAGGCTTCGAGAATCTCCGGGCGCGTCACGACAGCCGCCGCCGGGTAGCCGTTGGCCATCGGCTTGCCCATGGTCACGATGTCCGGCGTGAAGCCGAGGCGCTCATGGCCCCAGAAATGGCTGCCGAGCCGGCCAAAACCCGGCTGCACTTCGTCGGCGATCACGAGGCCGCCTGCGAGATGCACGGCCTCGACCGTGCGATCGAGAAAGCCGCGCGGAAGCGTGGGGAAGCCCTCATTTGCGAAATAGGGGCAGAGTATCAGCCCCGCAAACCCATGCGGCGAGGCCTGAAGATCGGCGATTGCAGTCTCTACTTCGGCGCAAAAGGCTTCCGCCTGCTTCTCCGGGCTGCCCCCAATGGGCGCGAGATTGTCAGGCGCCGGCACCTTGCGCACATGATCGCCGAAGCCGCCGACAGGCACCTTGCGGGCATTGAGTTGACTCACCGCAGAAGTATTGCCGTGATAGGTGTTATCGGTGCCGATGAAGCCGCGATTGCCGGTGACGGCCTCGGCCATGCGCAGGGCCACGTCATTGGCCTCGGAGCCTGTGCAGACCATGATCATCGCGGAAAGCCCGCCGCCAAGCCGCGCCGTGAGCCGCTCACCATAATCAAGGATCAGATCATGCACATAGCGGGTATGGACATTGAGCGTGGCCGTCTGGCGCGCGATCGCATCCACCACGCGCGGGTGGCAATGGCCCACATGGGGCACGTTGTTGTAGCAATCGAGATGGGGCCGGCCCTCGCGGTCATAAAGCCACACGCCCTCGCCGCGCACCGGGGCAAAGGGCTCTTCATAGAAGGTGGTGACATGGCGGCCGAGAAGCCGGCGGCGCCGTGCTATCAGATCTTCCCCGCTCATTCCTCCCCCCTCACGCGCCCGCGCAGGGCCTTGATCTGCCCGCGTTTCACCTTCCCTTCCACGCGCCTGCGTTTCGAGGCAAGGGTGGGGCGCGTTTTCACCCGGCGCTTCGGCGCGATCAAGGCCCTTTCGATCAGTTCTCGCAGGCGCTCGCGCGCGATCTCGCGATTGCGGGCCTGGCTGCGGGTTTCCTCGGCGCGGATCACGATGGCGCCGTCGCTTGTCCAGCGCCGGCCGGCCAGGCGGCGCAGGCGGGCCTTTACCGCAGGCGCAAGATGCGGGCTGCGCTCCGCCTCGAAGCGCAATTCCACGGCCGAGGAAACCTTGTTCACGTTCTGCCCGCCCGGCCCCGAGGCGCGGGTGAAGCTTTCGCTCAGTTCCCAATCGGCAAGGATGATTTCATCATTGATCCGCAACATGGGGCGAGATTAGAGCCTGCGGGCCGAAACGGAAAGAGCCCCCGCGGCGCTCGCGGGGGCTCTCCTCGAGAATCGGAGGTGGCAAGCGGGCAAACAGGATGCCCGGAGCCGAGAGTCCGGATAGGGGGGCTGCCCCCTAGGCGTTCCCTCCGCTCGTAACCTTTACCAGCTGCTCCTGTTTCCCAATGATCATTGGCACCTCCTTTCTGGTTGTTTCCGGTAAGGAGAGCCTGCCACAGATCTGGCAGATGTCAAAACAATTCACGCAACATGTGGTGAAAGTTTCGTGACGATCATGCGGAAAGGCACCAGCGCCACCACGGCAAGCGAGAGCTTCACCAGCCAATCGGCGGTGGCCAACGAAACCCAGAGCGGCACATCGGGGCCGAATCCGAGGAGCGGCAGGGCCTCATTGGCCCAAGCCACGTCATTGCCGGGCTCGATGAACGCAAGCGCCGCCGAAAAGGCGATGGTGAAGAAGATAGCCGTATCCACGGCCGAGCCCACGAGCGTGGAGGCGAGCGGCGCGCGCCACCATTTGCCCTCGCGCAGACGGTGGAAGATCGCCACATCCAGAAGCTGGGCGGTGAGGAAGGCAAGGCCCGAGCCGAGCGCGATGCGCAGGGTCACCAGCGGCCCGTATTCTCCCACGATCTGCGTGCCGATGAAGGAGCAGACAAGGCCCACCGCAAAGCCCGCCAGCACCACCTTGCGGGCGGCAGCAGGGCCGTAGAGACGGTTCATCACATCGGTTACCAGGAAGGCGAAGGGATATGTGAATGCCCCCCAGGTGAGCCACTGGCCGAAGAGGAACTGAACGAGGATGTTGCTGGCCACCACGATCGCGGCCATGGCGATGACGCCAGGAAGGATATTGCGCATGTATCTGATCCGTTTTGACAAGGTTGCGGAGACTTGGCCGCACTGGCGCGACGCGCCCTGATAGCGGCGAGATGGGTTCAGGGCAAGCGGAATTCAACGATTTCGGTGCGTTGCTGATGGCTGAAATTGTCGTCCGAGATCATGGTGAGGCGAATGTGCCCGCCCGAATCGCGCCAGACGGAAAGACCTTCGAGATTGTCATGGGCGCCGATCGGGGTTTCGAGAATGATTGCCTCATCGGTGATCTTGTCATCAGATACTTTAAAGCGGCGCACCCGGCTCGCGAAGGCCAGCGCGCCGATATTGTATCGCTCCAATATGTAGAGAAGGCCATCGGGCCCGAAATCGGCACCAACCGGCCTGAAATTGCCCCGCCCCGGAATCGCAAAGGGGACGGACCAGCCCCCATCCCTGAAACGGTAAACGGAATGATCCCCGCTGCGGGTATCCGGGGCTTCGGCGAGTGTGTAGAGGCTGCCATCCGGGCCGATGGCAAGCGCCTCAAGCCCCGCGTTACCCGCGAGCCCGATGAAGCGGCGGTAGGCCGGAACCCAGCGCGCCCGGCAGGCGGGGCTGCAATAGGCCCAGATACGGCTGGCTCCTTCGAAGGAAACGAGGATCGTCCCATCCTTGCCAACGGCCAAGCCTTCGGCATCCCTTTCCCGCCCTTTCGCGATCGGGCGTCCCTTCGGATCCTTCAGCGGGACAAACCCCTCCGGCGCAATGCCTCTGATCCGGCCTTTCCCATCCCGTTCAAGGCGGCCGGTGAGCAGATGGGCGTGATCGGTCACGGCATGGAAGCGGCGGCCATCGGGCGAAATCTCGAAGCCGGAAAATCCGCCGAATGCCTTATCAGGCATATGCAGCACGATCTGACCGACCATTTGCGCTGCGGTGAGCTTTTGCGCGGATACCGGCACGGAGGCCAGCCAGATGGCGGCCAGGCCGGCGAGCGCTCGCGTCAGCGCGATTTCAGCACGCGGCTGCATTGGCGCGGAAGATCGTCGAGCGTGAGTTCGCGCCGGGGCTTGGGCGGCGGGGCATTCGGATCGGGGGGTGGGGGGTTGAGGATGTCATCCACCCATTTCTGAGCCGCATCGCAGCCGTCGCCCGGCGGCGGGGGAGCCTGATCCTTGCAGGCGCGCGCGCCTTTCGGGCATTTCAGGCGCACATGGAAATGATAGTGGTGCCCCCACCAGGGGCGAATCTTGCGCAGCCAGCGCCGATCGCCCCTCTCATCCTTGCACATCTGCACCTTCGCGCCGGGAAAGATGAAAATGCGGGCCACGCGGGGATCCTGTGCTGCGGCTTTCAGGATTTCATGCTGGAAGCGGCCCCAGCGCGCATTCACGAAAGCCCCTTTCATCCGGCGCATGGAAACGGCCGAGAGCTTCTCGCGCTCGGCGCGGCTGAGATCGAGCCGCATGGCCGGCATCAGCCAGATATCCGCATCAAGCCCGATCTGGTGCGAGCGGTGCCCGCTTTTCATCGGCCCGCCCCTGGGCTGCGACATGTCGCCGATATAGAGCCCCGCCGCGCCGAGCGCGCGCGCCTTGCGGCTCAGGTCTCTGACGAAATCCACCATCTCGGGATGCGCCCAGTTGCGATTGCGCGAAAGGCGCATGGCCTGCCATGTGGGCCCGCTCTCGGGCAGCCGCACCGCGCCGGCAAGGCACCCCCTGGCATAGCTGCCATATGGCGCAGGGCGCATATGCGCGGGGCCCTTGGCGGCGCCGAAATATTTCTTTGCCGGCGTCTCTGCCTTCAGAGCTCCGGCGAGGGAAATGGCGAGTATCGCTATCAGGAAGCCTGCCCGGCCCATTCGTTTCTGTCTCCTTCCGCCTTTACCCAGCGTAACAGGAAAAGGGCCAGGATGAACAGCCCGATCAGCGGCGAAACCCCGATCCGCGGGCTGTTGCTGAAATAGGTCACGAGGCCGATCATGGCCGGGGCCAGAAATGCGGTGGCCTTGCCCGAAAGCGCATAAAGGCCGAAAGCCTCGGTGGGGCGCTCGGGATGGGCATGGCGCACCATCATCGAGCGCGAAGCCGATTGCAGCGCACCGCCGGCCGCGCCGATGGTGGCGCCGAGGATGTAGAATACGATATCGGGCAGCAATGAGCCTTCAGCGAGCGGAATTCCGAAGAAGGATTTGCGCGACATCCCCACGATCACCGCCGTCACCACCGCCAGCACGATGATGTTGAAGCGAATCACGGGCTTGGGGCCGAAGGCCCTGTCGGCCAGCCCGCCGAACCATGTGAAAATCGCGGCACTGACGGCGCCGATGATGCCGAACACGCCGATATTGGTGATCGACCAGTTCAGAACCAGGGTCGCATATACGCCCCCGAAGGCATAAAGCGCGTTAAGCGCATCGCGGTAAAGCATGGATGAGGCCAGATAGGCGGCGAGGCTCCTGCGCCGGGCGATGGACCTGATCGAGCGCATGAGCTCCGCAAGCGCGGCGCGCGTATTGCCCGGATTCTTGCTGCGCTCGTCCTTCACCCACATGAAGAAGGGGATCATGAACACGATATACCAGATCGCCGCGAACGGCCCCACGAAGCGCGTGCCCTCCCGCATTGTGGGATCAAGAAGGCCGAAGCCCGGATCAAGGCCGATCAGGGTCTTGCCATTCTCCTGTTCGACAAAAAACAGAAGCATGATGAAGAGCGAGATCACCCCCCCGAGATAGCCAAGCGCCATTCCAGAGCCTGAAATATGGCCCACTTCCTTGTCATCCCCGAGGCCGGGGAGCATGGCGCTCACGAAGATCAGGGAATATTCCGCCCCCAGCATGGCGATGCCGAAGGCGATGAGGGAAAGCCAGAGGGTGGAGCCATCGGGCATTGTCCACCACAGCGCCCAGGTGCCGGCAACATAGAGCACCGAAAAGGCCATGATCCAGGGGATGCGGCGGCCGGTGTTATCGGCAAAAGCGCCGAGGATCGGCGCGGTGAAGGCGATGAAGAGCCCGGTTGCCGTCTGCCCGAGCGACCACACGCTTTGCGCGCGTGCATCGGCCACCTCCTGCACAAGGCCTGTGCCCACGAAATACTGCGTGGCCACGGAGGCGAAATAGGGGCCGAATACGAAGGTGAGGATCAGGGTATAGAAGGGCTGGTTGGCCCAATCGAAGAAATACCATCCCAAGATGCGCTTACGCGGCGAAATCTCTGCCATCTCGTTACTCCGTCCCTGTTCCCTGGTGCCGTTATGGCAGGCAATTCGCCGGCCATGCAAGCCAAGGTTGCGAATGTCTGCCCTATTTCAGGGGCGGCCAGGGCCGCGTTGCCTCCGCTTCGATCCAGTTGCGGACCCATTCGGGCAAGGGCGGGCTTTTCGCCTCCAAGCCCATGGCGGCCGCAACCCTTGCAGGAGGCACGATGCCTTCCGGCCCGGTTGCGGCGGCGCGCAGAAGCATGTGATTGGCGCATTTCTCCCCAAGCCATATGCCCTGTTCCAGATAGAGGAAGCGCTCATCCCAGCCGATGGCGCGCGAACGCATCTCGAAGCGCTGCATGGCCCGAACCCGGGCCCGATAGCGCACCGAAACGCCCGCCACCGTCAGCCCCCAGCCATTCCGGCGCAGCGCGGATACAAGCCCGAGGCGCCGGGCCATCGGTATGCGGCCGAGATCATAGAGGGTGAGCGTGCGGCCGTTGTTGAGCTCCCGCCACGGATCGAGATCCCAGGGCCAGCAGATGTGATGGGAAACATGCGCCTCCCCAATGGCGAGGGGCGGATCCTTGCGGTGCACCCAAAGCTCTTTCGCCATCCTGAAAAATGGATACATCGCGCCCTCCCTGCCGTGGCGGCAGGATTGGCAGCAAGCACGCCAAGGTCAAGCCGGACGTTACGGAACCCGGTGCGGCGAAACGCTTGCACATCGGCCTTCGCCCCATTACCTCTTGGCAGACGCAAGGCAGCCACCGGAGACCACCACATGCAATCGCTTTTCGAAATCATCATGATGCTGCTCAATCTCCTGTGGTTCATCATGATCGTGCACATCATCATGAGCTGGCTGATCAGCTTCGAGGTGCTCAATCTGCGCCAGCCGCTGGTGGCCCAGATCTGGTATGCGCTGAACAGGCTCCTCGAGCCGATCTATCGCCCGATCCGCCGCATCCTGCCGCCCACCGGCGGGATCGATTTCGCGCCGCTCGTGGCTTTCATCATCCTGATCATCATCAAGACGATCCTGATCAACAACATGGGTTTCTTCTATCGCTAGCAGGCCCGCGCCATGAACGCCGAAACCCATCTTGCGGAAATTTTCGGCTTCAATGCCTTTCGTCCGGGCCAGCGCGAGATCGTGGAGGCTGTGGCGAAGGGGCGCGATGTGCTGGCGATCATGCCCACGGGCGGGGGCAAATCGCTCTGCTATCAGCTGCCGGCGCTGTTGCGTGATGGCGTCACGCTGGTGATCTCTCCCCTGATTGCGCTGATGCGCGATCAGGTGCGGGCGCTGCGTGAAGCCGGAGTGGAAGCCGGTGCGCTCACCTCGCACAACAGCGAGGCGGAGAGCGAGGCGGTTTTCAAGGCCCTGCACGAAGGCCGGCTGAAGCTTCTCTATCTCGCCCCCGAGCGGCTCGCCTCGGCAGCTGCGCGCGACATGCTGCGGCGCGCCGCCATAAGCCTGATCGCGGTGGATGAGGCCCATTGCGTTTCCCAATGGGGCCATGATTTCCGCCCCGATTACCTGCGCATCGGTGATCTGCGCCGCGCGCTCGATGTGCCCCTCGCCGCCTTCACGGCAACAGCCGATGCAGAAACCCGGGCCGAGATCATCGCCCGCCTCTTCGATGGCCGCGAGCCGGAAATCTTCATTCAGGGATTCGACCGCCCAAACATCCACCTCGCCTTCGAGGCGAAGAACGGCCCCCGCCGCCAGATCCTGGCATTTGCCGGTACGCGCCGGGGGCGGGCGGGGATCGTCTATTGTGCCACCCGCGCGAAGACGGAAACGCTCGCCCGCGCTCTCACCGAAGAAGGCCATCCGGCCTGCGCCTATCATGGCGGCATGGAGGCCGATCAGCGCCGCGCCGTGGAAGCGCGCTTTCAGCAGGAAGACGGCCTGATCGTTGTCGCCACCGTGGCCTTCGGCATGGGGGTGGACAAGCCCGATATCCGCTGGGTGGCCCATGCCGATCTGCCGAAATCGATCGAGGCCTATTATCAGGAGATCGGCCGCGCGGGCCGCGATGGCGCACCGGCCGAAACGCTCACGCTTTTCGGTGCCGACGATATCCGCCTGCGCCGCGCCCAGATCGATGAAAGCCTCGCGCCGCCCGAACGCCGCGCCGCCGATCACGCGCGCCTCAATGCCCTCCTCGGCCTTGCCGAAGCGCAATCCTGCCGCCGTCAGGTGCTCCTGCGCTATTTCGGGGAGGAAAGCGGCCCTTGCGGCAACTGCGACAATTGCGAGCGCCCTCCAGAGGTGTTTGACGGCACGACGGCCGTGCGCAAGGCGCTTTCGGCGATCCTGCGCACGGGCGAGCATTTCGGCGCCGGGCACCTGATCGATATCCTCACCGGCAACGAGACGGAAAAGGTGCGCGCCCGCGGCCACGATCGCCTGCCCACCTTCGGCGTGGGAAAGGAACACGGCCGCGCGGAATGGCAGGCCATCTTCCGCCAGATGATGGGTCATGATCTCATCCGCCCCGATCCCGAACGCCACGGCGCGCTCAGGATGACAGAAGCCGCCCGCCCGATCCTGCGTGGCGAATCGGAAATCACGCTGCGCAAGGACGCGCTCAGGAAAGCCGCCCAGCGCCGCCCCGCCGCCAAGGCGCTCGTGAGCGAGGAAGATGCGCCCCTCCTTTCGGCGCTGAAGGCAAAGCGCCGCGCCCTGGCGGAAAGGGCCGGCCTGCCCGCCTACATGATCTTCAACGATCGCACCCTGATCGAAATGGCCGAGGCCCGCCCCGCAACGCCCGACGAGATGATGAAGATCACCGGCGTTGGCGCGAAGAAGCTGGAAAGCTACGGGGCGGATTTCCTCGAGGTGATCAACGGCGCGGCCCCGCCCGAACAGCACCCGGCGCGGCGAAGGCTTGCCGGGCGCGGAGCAGGCAGCCTTTATGATCGCCTGGCCGAAGTGCAGCTTCAGTTGGTGCGGGGAGCAGACGGGCTGCAAAAGCCGATGAGCTGCCCCGCCTCGCTGCTTGCAAAGATTGCGGAGGCGCGCCCGCGCGATGAGGCTGCAATGCTGCGCATTCTCGGCGAGCGCCGTGCCGAGAGGTTCGGCGCCGCCTTCATGGAAATCCTGCGCGCGTTCGATTAGGCTCGCGGCGCGCAATCAGGGAGGGCAAGGATGCTCGTTGTGGTTTCTCCGGCCAAGAGGCTTGACATGACGCCGGTTTCAACACCGGGTGCGACGCAGCCCCGCTTCGCATCCGAGGCATTGGAACTGGCCGAAATTGCACGCGGGCTTTCGCCCGGTGATCTCATGAAGCTGATGAACATCAGCGAGAAGCTCGCCCGCCTGAATGCCGGGCGGTTTGCGGCTTTCAGCCAGGATCCCGCGCCGGACGCGCAAAAACCCGCCATCCTTGCATTCGCCGGTGATACCTATACCGGCCTCGATGCCGGCACGCTGGACGAACCCGCGCTGGATTGGGCTCAAACGCATCTTCGTATTCTCTCCGGGCTCTACGGTCTGCTCCGCCCGCGCGATCTCATTCAGGCCTACCGGCTGGAAATGGGCAGCCGCCTTGAAAATCCACGTGGCCGCACGCTTTACGAATACTGGGGGCCGCGCATCGCCGAGGCTCTCAACGCTGATGCGCAGGCCGCCGGGACGGATGTCCTGGTGAACTGCGCTTCGGTGGAGTATTTCAGCGCGGTCGATCCCGATGCGCTGAGCCTGCGCGTGATAACGCCCGTATTCATGGAAGAGCGCGGCGGGCAGGCGAAGATCGTGAGCTTCTTTGCCAAGAAGGCGCGCGGAGCAATGGCGCGCTTCATGGTTGAAAATCACCTGACGGATCCCGAAAGCCTGAAGGAATTCGATACCGGCGGCTATCGCTTTCAGCCCGACATGAGCGAGGGCGATCGCTGGGTTTTCCTGCGCGGTTACCCGGAAGGCTGATCCAGAAGCGGGGGATCGAAGGCCACAAGCTCCACCGTATTGCCCTCGGGATCTTCGGTGAAGATACCGCGCCAGCCGACCCAGCCGAAATGCTCCACCCGGAAGGGCTGGCCGATCTCCTCATGCCAGCGTATCACCGCGTCCTGCTCACCAAACGACAGGGAAGGGGCGATGTGATGCAAGGTGGAAACGCCTTCAGGCGCCCCCCCTGAACAGCGCAAGGATCGCCCTGTGCCCGCCAAAACCTGGGCCGATCCGCAGAAAGATGATATCGGGACTGTGACGCCCTTCCATTCGTTCAAGCCCGATGGCTCCCTCGTAGAAGGCGGCCATCCCCTCGGGATCACGACAGTGCAGCGCGATAGCGCAGCGCGATCTCACCCAATGCGCGGGGGCGAAAGCCGTGCCGCGCCGTATAGCCGGGCTTTTCCATCCCGCTTCATCGCATGGGCGGGAAAGGGCCGCAACTCACTCGGCCGCCGGCAAGGCAGCGCCGGCTTCCCTTTCAGCCTCGGGCAGAACGGGAAGCGCCTCCTCGGGCCGCAATTCCTCTATCTTGCCGATGATTGCCGCCTTGCGCAGCGGCTTGGTGAGATAATGATCGAGCCCTGCCGCCATGATTTCCTCGCCATCGCCATCCATCGCATGAGCGGTGAGCGCCACGATCGGCACATGCGCCCCGGTTTCCTTCTCGATCTCACGAATGGCACGGGTCGCCTCCTTGCCGTCCATCTCGGGCATGGAAATATCCATGAAGATCATGTCGGGCCCGAATTCCCTATAGGCCTCCACCGCCTCGCGGCCATTGTTGGCAAAGCGGAGCTCTATCTCCAGATCCTTGACCATCTTGGAGAAAACAAGCTGATTGGTGCGGTTGTCCTCCGCCGCCAGCACGCGCATTCGGCGCGGGGCCGGATTGCCGCCCGCTTCGCCACCATCCAGTCCATTTATCTGATCCGAAAAGCGGAATTCATCCGCCGCTGCCAGGTCATTTTTGGGGGGCTCTTCGTCGATCCCCAGCATTTCGCCTCTCGGAGGCTCCGCCATTTCCGCGGCGCCGTTGCCGGGCGCAGGCAGCTTTTCCTCAAGCCTCTGCAGGGCGGTATAGAGTTCGCGCGGCAGAGCCGGCTTCCTGATCACCAGATCCGCAACACCGCCATCGGGATTGGCATCGGAAGCGAGAAGCACCACCGGCGCTTCCCCCGCCGCCGCTTTCAAGGCAGAAATCAGATCCGAAACGTCCATGTCCGGCGGCGTCTGATCGGCGAAGATCACATCAAAGGCCCCGAGATCATGGTTGAGGGCTGCCTCGCCGGATTTGAGGCACTCGACCTCCAGCCCGAACACCTCGAGCTGGCGGGCAAGCAGGCCCTGCGCCGTTTTCTCGGCATCGATAATGAGCGCCCTTTGCATCCTTGCAAGCGGGCGCAGCTCTGGCACTTCGCCTTCCTCGGCGACCGGAAGCGTGATATGCAATCCGAAGCAGGAGCCCTTCCCCGGCTCGGATTCGACCCAGATCTCGCCCCCCATCTTTTCAACCAGCTGGCGGGTGATCGCGAGGCCGAGCCCGGTGCCGTCGAAGCTGCGGTTGCGCTCATCCTCCACCTGGTTGAACTCGCCGAAAATGTGATCCACCATGTCTTCGGGGATGCCTATGCCGGTATCCTCAACGGTGATGTGAATGCGCCGCGCGTGCCCCTCGTCCACCTCGAGCCCCACGACCCGCACCAGAACATGGCCTTCGGCAGTGAATTTCACCGCATTGCCGAGCAGATTGGTAAGAATCTGGCGGATCCGCCCGGGATCGCCGATGTAGCGTGT
>Ga0256832_1000464_pt1 | contig 26150 bp, 18 predicted proteins | sample 134614metaG_FD_190534 | JGI IMG/M metagenome (GOLD analysis project Ga0256832, IMG submission 190534) | Hydrothermal vent microbial communities from Lau Basin, Pacific Ocean - 134-614 | ecosystem: Environmental > Aquatic > Marine > Hydrothermal vents | place: Pacific Ocean: Lau Basin | collected... | reverse complement strand
TATCTTTCGTTTTGCCTTTGGCTTTGAAGAAACATAGACAATCCCATTATCATAAAACATAGGTGAAAATTCGAGGTATTTGGTATTGCATATCTCCAAATTTTCAATTTTAAGGCTATCAAGAATCTCATCATCGATTAATTCGGTGTAGTCAATTTGTCCATATAAAAAATTGCTAAGCATCAAAAATAAAATAACTATATATTTTTTCATCTTCTTGTTTTTTAGACTTGTTTATACTAAGTGTCATTATTAAAAAAATCTTGGATTGATAACCCTTATTGCCTTATCTTCTTTCCCAAAACAATATTGCAATAACAATTCGACACTACCATTTTCATATTTTCGCAATGGAGATAAGGTCACGTCATATGCAGTTGCCAAAAACAATTTATTGCTAATATGAAAGCCAAGTAAAAGATCAATCGATTCAAACCAATTGTCCGATGCCCCCCCGGTTCTCAAAGTAGAAGCAAGGTAAAACTTGTCATAAAACAGTAGTCCGAGGTTCAAATCAAGATTGTAAGGAGAGTTTTCAGCCCATCTAAAAAGCATTTGAGGCATCAAAACCAGATTTTTTCTTATGTCCATCGCTCCTCCTGACATTAGATATACATGACGAACTTCAAAGCTCTTTCTCTCCCCTACTTTCACATCGATATCCGCTCTCATCAATCTCGGCACGGCAGCTCCGATATAAAATCTATTGCTTGAATAATACACACCAAAACCCAAGTTAAAAACAGAGGTCTTATAGATGCCCCGGTCAATAGCTTCATCTTCTCCAAAAGGTCTGATAATATTCAATCTTGGATCAGCAAAATCTTTTTTATATGATCTACCTGAAAATGACATTCCCATACTAAGGCTACCGCTTCTAATCTTGAATCTATAGGCATAAACACCTTCGATAGTCAGTTTCTCATTTACACCAATAGTATGCCTCGAAAGATTTAAGCCCAAACCTACTTTGCCAAAAGACGGAAAATTTACGCTCAGTGATTGTGCTTTTGGAGAACCGTCAAATCCTGTCCACTGGTCTCTAATGATACCTGTTACGCATAGTGCATCATCATTACCGGCATAGGCAGGATTCAGCCCTAATTTATTATACATAAATTGAGTATATAAATTGTCTTGCTGAGCAGATGCGCTTACAGTTATAAACAAAAATAACATAAACACCTTTGAATATCTGAATATCATATTTCTAATTTTATACTGGTTTTTTATCAATTTCTAATGTATATTTCTACTATCTTTCGATCATAAAAAATCCTTTAATCGCTTTTTCTTTTCTACCATCCGGATATAATATATAGTAATATGTACCAACAGGTAAATCTTTTCGATTATAAGTTCCACTCCAATCATTTTTATAGTCAAATGATCTATACACTTGACTACCCCATTGATTAAATACTATCAACTCTGTTTTTCTATGATTACCTGATTCCAAGCAAGGGAAAATCAGCTCGTCATTGATACCATCTCCATTTGGGGTAATAACGTTCACTCCAAAACAATCATCACCATCTCCGACCTTTATCACGATTATCCCTTCATCAAAGTTTTCAGGACAAGTCAATTTCACAAGTTTGTATTTCAATTGTACAGTACCTATAAATTCCGGATCAGGGATGTATGTAAAGCTACCTTCACCATTATCCACAACTTGCCCGTGTATGTCGCCTACACCCGAAAGCTCAATCCTTGTTTCATCAACTTCCAAATCGTTGTCAGTTGGCTCGAAGTCTAATTCCGTATTGTATGGTGTGATATACTCATCATCATTAACACCGGGGACAAATTCCAAATAAACCGTGGTAGTATCACTTGAATAATCCAAGCAAACTCCATGAGAAAGTCTCCACACAAAATAATTATCTCCAAACTCCAGATTAAATACTTTGGTTTTGGCTTTATTAGGATTCTCAATAGAAGCATTTGAATCCAATGAATACCATTTACCATTTGGATCGGGATTAGCCGTTATTTCAATATCATTTGGGCTACACGCAAATACATCTTTCACTGTCTCCGCTCTCCTGTTAGGAGTGATACTTACCACAAAATGCGCAGGAGTTGATTCCTCCGACTCACATCCGTCTTTCTCGCCAACTACAAAAATAGTGTTTTCCCCATCAACAAAATCATGAAAATCCGATATATTAATACATCTATTACCACTACTTGCCAATAATTTCGGCACATTATTATCGATATACCACAAATAAGTGGTATTTGCTTGAGTTTGATCTAAGCACAATTCGATTGTTGATTCATCAGGCATTACACAGTATGCTGTATCAATTGGCAAAAGTTCAGGTGTGTCAGGTTTATCAATAACTTCAACCTCAAACCCATCTGACTGTAAAGACACACAACCATTGACGACTACTTTCAGAGAATAAATACCATTATGGCTTGATGTAGCCGGAAAAATAACCGGTTCTCTAGCCTCAGAGGTATAACCATGTGGTCCTGTCCAAACAAATTCTGCATTCGGTCCGTAATTTGATATCAATTTCATTTCAATTTTTCCTCCTTCACATACCTTACTTGTACCTGTAATAATTGGTTGGTTTGGTCTGGCAAAAACCAAAACCTCGATTTTATCAGCCAATTCAGATACACATCCATTCTCTTCAACATAAACCGAAAATTCCCCGGTTTTATCAATATTTGCAAAAGGTATTATGAAATAGGGCTTTTTGGTATCAAACTCGCCATCCTTTGGCGTAACCCAATGAAATATCACATCATTATTATACGTACCACCTACAAATAATTTAATCGAATCCCCTTCACAAACAACATTGTTTTCAGCTTTTAATTCCGGAGTTTCCGGCTTTTTGTTCACATCTACTTTTATCTCCTTTTGTTTAGAAGCGCAGAATCCATCACTTATTACCAGTGAGTACAAGCCATTGTTAATTGTATCAAAATTACATATTTCTGCAATACTATCTGACGACACAAAACCATTTGGCCCTGTCCATTGATAGTCAAATACAATATTATTTGGAAATACAGAGGGATAAAATTTAACACATTCGTTCTCACCAATACAATTGGAAGCGTCATTGCTCAGAGCTGTAATCCTTGGTCTCCTTTTGACTTCAACCGAAGTAGAAGAATAATACTCGCAAGAGGACTTAGTTGTTACCAGCAATTTGTATTCTCCTGCCATCGAAGCTATGAACTTTGGATTTATTACATTTGAGATATATCCATTGGGTCCTGTCCATAGATACTGTGCATCCTGAATTTCGGGAGCATATAGGATGACCGTATCCCCTTCGCAAACCGGTCCATTATTGGAAGCTTCAACATTATAAGCTCCTTCCACCCGTATCCTTGTTACTTTAGAAGTGTCCGAATAGCAATTTCCATTTTTTACAATCACACTCCATTCACCATTGTAGTCAGTATTTGCATCTTCAATCACGAGTGTATTTGATGTTTCGCTTTTAAATAGAGAACCATCGTGATACCAAACATAATTATCCGCATTGGTGATATTATTGACTGAAAATACTATATCATTACCTTCACAAAATAATGTATCGTTTTCGACTTCGGGAGTCATTGGACGAGGTAGCACTATCAACTCCACTCGCGCCGTATCAGAGCAAATATCATTGCTTACCGCCAGATAATATGTTCCTTGATTCAATGAGCTCACATTGTCAATAACAGGTGGGTTTTGCTGATTATTGTCAAAACCATTAGGTCCCCACCAGTGATATGCAGTTCCGGTTGAAGATGTCTGCAATTGAAATACTTCACCTTCGCACAGACTTACAAAAACCTTATCTACTTCAGCCACCGGTTGTCTCAAAACCTCTACAGAAAAAGCATTTGATGCCAATGATTCACAATTTGAACTTTTGACCACAACATAATAATTGTGTCCTCCCTGAGTGGGTGTCAAAACAAAATTGGCGGTATATGTTGAGTCGATTATAGTTCCGTCCGGATATGTACCTTCATACCAATAATATTTTACCGAACTTGAATATGTATTAGTCTCCAACATTATTTCTTCATCAGAACAAATTTTAGTTTTGCTCCCTGTAAGTACGGGCTTGCTCAATTCCTCGAATGAAACCTCAACAAAACCGGTACTTTGACATCCGTTTAACCCTGTTGCTGTCACTGAATAAGTACCGGAGAACGTAGCATCAGCATTTGGTCTTATCGGATTTTCCAAATTTGATGCAAAGCCCAAAGGGCCACTCCAAGCTATAGTCCATGTCCCGTCCGGTTCATCAGGCAGATTGGCAAATAGTTTTAAGGTATCATGATAGCAAATTCCGGCCTTATATGTTGGTTGCAATGGTGCTAAGTCTATCTTTATATTCAAACTACAAGAATCTACCAAACCGGCTTTATCCCAAACATAAAGCGTCACTTTCTCAGTATTGCCTGATTGAGAACAATCAAATTCATCAGGAAATACTTCCATCGAATCGATTGCACAATTATCAAAACTATTGAACCCAATGCTATCCGGATTCAATTTGGTTTTTGACACACCGTTTGGATTCACAAATAAGACAAAAAACTCTTCACATACCGCTTTTGTAGCCTGAGTGTCCACCACCTCAACTTCAAACGAACAAGTATCTTTATTGTCAGTGCCATCGTTCAAAATATAATGCACTGTCGAGATTCCACCGGCAAAATCAATAAAATGCGGGATTGAACTATCTTCAAATGAGCTCATATTTTTTTGAGTAACTCCGTCAATATAGTATGACAAATCCAACTTTTCGTATTCCAATGTCAAAAACATCTTACTCACCCCGTCATTGTCTCCATCGTCAGCGACGAGATTATCATCACAGGGATTTATACTATTTGTGCCGATTACAGGTCTGGCAGTGAATGTAATCACACCATCACTCACCCATTGGCTTAAGCTGGAACTATCGAGTTTTATCGTAGTAAATGCCGGACTGGTACAACTTCCCGCTATAGTATTATCATTGGCATTTGAAGTATTGCCCAATACTACTCCATCTTCACTCAATATTTCAAAATACTCATCAGCTTCATCTATATCCCCCAGTATCTTTATTTTCAAAACAGGATTAAGCAAAATTCCATCATGCGAAATGTTTTCAAAACCAAATACTTTGCTATTTACCACAAATTTGCTTAAATCTGTATTGTAGTTGAATACCAACAATGCTTCATTTGCATTAGCAGGTATTGTTTTTGTAAAACCAAAAGTAGTAGAGCAATTATCGCTAACGTCAATATCCAAAGGAAGTGCTAATCTGACACTGCATGTATCAACTGCCAGATCAACTTGTACGTCTTTTGGGCAAACAATATCCGGTTTTTGATTATCGATAATATTGATATGCTGTGTACAAATCGCTTCATTATTACCACAATCCAATACTTTATATGTCAATAAATGATTCCCGATTGACAAAAGAGTATAGATACTCTCTCCCCCTCCTATCCACTCATAAGTACCCTCATCAATCTTAAGGTCGTATCTCAAAGAATTGGGATTATCTCTTGCATAAAGCAAATCCACGGTTAAGGCACTACCACCACAAATATCATTTATAGACAAATCACCGTAACCAACTATTTGGTTAGGAATCAATGTCAAAGTCAAAGAGCCATCCAATATCCAACTCTTGAATTGCTGTAAAGAAATCTTATCCGCTATATCCATTACCAAACGGGAGCATTCAGTATCGATTTGATCCGTAGTATCAAGGACGACTCCATTTTCCCCGTATATCACAAAGTATTCTGTTTGACCATTTGCATCCAATTTATTAAAGTCCAAAACCAGTGACATTATCTCAACGGCATTTACTTCATTGGGATTGAATGGACCAATTTCCAAGACAACAGGGTCAACGGGAATAGTTTTACTCCCTTGCACAGGTGAAGTAATGGGTTTGACTATATGCTTACTGACCTCAATATTGGATCCTGCACAATTGTCAGATGCATCCGGCATAGACAATCTTACATTGATATCGCATTCATCATTTGGCAATATATATGCCGTATCTCTTGGACAGGAATTGATCTCCGGTTTGACAATATCTACTATTGAAAATCTTCTTGTGAATGTCAAAGTATTAAAACATCTGTCAAAAAATACGAAATCAACGTCCTTGTAATACAAAACCGTATCACTGGAACAAGCCAATGTATCAGGCAAATCAAATGTTACCGTCTCCCCGGGATATGTACTCCTGTCTCCGGGAGTATAAGTTCCGGGCACCCATGCAACTTGATATACTTTATTGCAATTATCAGTAACTTGAGCATTTCCCTTATTATCAATCCAATCATTGAATGCCTCCTCAAATAATACATTATCATCACAACTCAATGTGATATTTGAGGGTTCATGCACCACAACAGGATAGATACTATCTACAACAGTAATGTCTTGAGTTTTTGTTGTACTATTTCCACAGGCATCGGTGATAGTCCATGTCCTCAATACATGATACTGGCATCCTGTCCCAATTTGTTCGTCATCATGAAAAACAGATGTATTTTGATCACAATTATCAAAAATATTCGCCGGTGTTCCCGTTATATCAAAATCCTCTACTTCGGTACATTCTACTTCCATATCCGCAGGCACATCAAATTCAGGTGCAATAGTATCTATTACCGTTATTATCCTTGAGTGAACGATATAGTTCCCACAATCATCATCCGCTTCCCATTTTTGTTCAATTGTATAGTTGTAATATCTACATGAATCGGGATTATCGCTTTTGTCAATATCTTCTTCGCTAAACAACACTATCAAATCCCCCTTACATTCGTCATAAGCTGCGACATCAGGTCGGGGAATATCAGCGGAACAATCAATTGTAGTATCCTGAGGCAATTCCGAAAAAACAGGTGGCGAATCATCATAAGACTTGTATATTACAGGTGGATAAGTATGTGATTTTCCGCATTCATCTTCAGCTGTAAAATTGACTGTAACAGAATAGTCACAATAATTTTTTGCAGATAATTCATAGGGTTTGTCTCCAACCGTTTCAAATGCTCCTCCACCCTTATTGTCACTCCAGTTAAACCTCCAAATTATATTCGCAGAGTCGGTACAATTATCCACTACTCTTGCTCCTCCTCTATCATCAATCCAAGCTTCGAGTATCGAATCCGCTTCACTATTGCAAACTATTTCCAAGGACTTAGGACTTTTGGTAAATTCAGGCCTTGAATTGTCATAGGTGGAAAAAACAGCAGAAAAAGTATCAACAGCATAATTGTCATATTGGTCTTTTGCAGTAAAACTAACAGAAACGCTTTTGGTATTTCCGCAATTTTCATTAACAGATTGATTAAACTCCGTTTCGGTCTCTTGCAATGTTTTGTCTGCTATATATATGACATCGACACAATTATCGATTGCTACCATTCCTCCGTGATTATTGTACCAATTGTGTAGCTTGGTACTGATTGTGTCTTCATCAGTTTCACAAGTATATGATTCATCTTGAGGCTGTACCATTATCACCGGTTTAATAGTATCAACAATCTCTATGTTAAAAGAAAAATAATCAACATTATCTTGGTCATCAAGCGCTTTGTAAACGACCAAAATATTCTGACCTGCACTCACATTTTCACCCATTGTATAGTCATTGCTGATACTGTCAACATCGAAAGATACAATTGTAGCTCCGATAGTTGAAGTCACAGTTGGAGTATTGGGATGTCCCCAATCCAACGATACCTCACAATTGGAATCCACGAACAAAGTATCAGGTCCTGTATAATCAAAACTAAATTGAGCTAATGAGGAGCCAAAAACGAACACCATAAAAATAATAACGGTAGCCACTCTAATTGTGAATTTTGTCATCATACTGTTTTTTTTATTTGATATCTGTGCGAAAACAGACACTATTAGTTATCCTTGTCTCTAATGATTGCATCAAAGCTATCAAACGCTACATCAAACCTCGATAATATTTTATTTTTTTTCAAAATCTCCATTGTTTCAAATAAATCGGGACCTTTTGTAGTCCCTGTAACGGCAATTCTCAAAAGAGGAAAGATATTACCAAAACTCAATTCATTGGATTCGATATGGTTTTTTATCACACTCTCAATTTCACTTTTACTAAAATTTTCCAATGATGCAAGCTTTTGTTTTATAGCCTTGACATGAGTGATATTAGGCTCTTTCCATTTTTTTCGAATTATTTTTTCCAAATATTCAAAATCATCTGTGAAAAAGAATTTTCCTGCTTCCAATATCTCAGGCAAAAGCTCTATTCTTGGCTTCATCAAAGCACAAACTCTTTCCAAATATTTGTCGTCAACTGCATAACCCGCCTCTTCAACCAAGGGCTTAACAAGTTTTGCAATCTCCTCATCACTTTTTTTCAAAATATATTGTTGATTAAACCATTTCGCTTTGTCTATATTGAACCTTGCTCCCGATTTCACTATTTTTTCCAATGAAAATGCTTGTATCAGCTCATCCAAATCAAACATCTCCTGCTCTGTTCCCGGACTCCAACCCAATAGCGCCAAGAAATTGATTGTAGCTTCGGGTAAAAATCCAAATTCTTTAAAACCGGTAAAACTATCTTCGGGATTATCGGAAATCCAACTCATCGGGAATACGGGAAAGCCAAACTTTGCCCCGTCCCTTTTGCTGAGTTTCCCTTTGCCAACAGGCTTCAATATCAATGGCAAATGAGCAAACTTTGGCATTGAATCTTCCCAACAAAGATAATTGTACAACAAAACGTGGTGAGCTGTGCTTGGCAACCACTCCTCCCCTCTTATCACATGAGTAATTTTCATCAAATGGTCATCTACGATATTGGCGAGGTGATAAGTCGGCATACCATCCGTTTTCAACATTACTTTATCATCGAGTTCATTGCTATTAAAGCTTACTTCCCCTCTTACCATATCCTTAAAAACTATTCTTTTGTTCTCCGGAACTTTGATTCTAATCACATACGGTATGCCTTTTGCGATCAATTCAGCACTTTTATCCTTTCCCAGTACCAAACTATTGTTCATATTCATCCTTGTAGAATAATCGTATTTTGGAGAATGAACCCCCGTGGATTTCATATCTTCCCTCCATTTGTCCAGTTCTTCCGGAGTATCGAATGCATAATAAGCAAAATCCATAGAAACCAATTTCTCTGCATATTCCTTGTATATATCTTTTCTTTCACTTTGTCTATAGGGTCCAAATTCACCACCGGATTCAGGACCTTCATCAAATTCAAGCCCAAGCCATTTCAATGATTTTTTTATATACTCCTCAGCTCCCGGCACATATCTTGTTTGGTCGGTATCTTCTATTCTCAATATAAATGTACCATTATTCTTTTTTGCAAAAAGATAATTGTACAATGCTGTTCTCACCCCTCCGATATGCAGTGGTCCTGTCGGACTTGGAGCAAACCTCACTCTAATATTTCCCATATTCTCTTAATTGATTATATTTATTTATTTAACAAATCACAAACCCACCAAAACAACTTAAGTTTAGCAGGACAAACAAAGATAACAAACATATTTAGTGTCTGCAAGAAAACACATCAAATTTTGAATTGATTCTTTGTAACTTCGTTAAGATTTTTCACAAGTGACTGATAAGAAATGACAACCACGGGAGATATAAGAATATTCAAAAGCCCCCCGGATAATTTGAATATTTCCCAATATTTTTTGGAAAATGCGGAATAAAAATATATATTTGTTCTGTATATAACGTAGTTAGCCACAAGGTGAAAACACAAAAATTAGCAATAGTCTTGAAAAGATAACAATCTGAATAATGAATATTAGAATAACTAAATATGTTGATTTAAGAATATTATTCTTAATAATTATAGTCCTATTATCCAACCATTTAAAAGCTCAAATAAATATATCGGGAAAGATTGAAAATAATTTAGGAGAACCAATTGAATATGCAACAATTCAATTGCTTTTTGATTCGGTTTACAATCAATCGGCTTTGAGTGATTCTCTTGGAAAATACAAAATAAATGCTTCAAAAAAAGGCAATTGTGAATTACTGGTAAATATGTTAGGCTATTTACCTACACATAAAAAAATTAATCTTAAAAAAGATACAATTGTGAATTTTATATTGAAAGTTGATACCAATATTCTTAATACCGTAACAATTATAGGAAACAAAAGTCTAATAAAATCAGAACCCGACAGACTTATTGTTAATATTAAAGGAAATATTGAAACAACAGGAAAAGAAACAACCCAAATTTTAAAACAATTGCCAAGTATTAATTTATCAAATAATTCGTTAAATATGTTTGGTAAATCTTCTGTTGTTGTTTACATAAACGACCGTATTGTAAGGTTGAGCGGACAATCTTTATTAAGTTATTTAAACTCATTTCCACCCGATATTATCAATAATATAGAAATAATATCCTCACCACCGGCTAAATACGATGCCGAAGGAAATACAGGAATTATTAAAATTAATACAAATAAAAATATACAACCCGGTTGGAAAGAATATTTTACTACTGCATATATTAAAAACACGTTTTCTTCGGGAATTTTATCGGCTTATATTAACTATACAGGCAAAAAAATGTTTTTTGAAGGAACTGTAAGCGGTGGAAAATATTCTTATCTCAATCAAACAAACTATTACAGCTATTTCCCTGATGAAACCGTAACAACTTTTAATCCTAAAAGATGGAATTATTACGGAGCAAAAACCAAACTAACTGTTGGTTATGATTTTAATGAAAATAACAGCTTAATAATTGATGCACAAATCCCATTTTATAACGAAAGAAACATTTCAGACATTGAAAACAGAACAGACTTTATCAACCTAGAAAACAATAAAACGGATTCAACTATTTTTTCAAACGGGCAAACAATTTCGAATAGTTATACTTACAATTCCGAAATATTTTTTAAACATAAATTCTCAAACAAAAAATCATTTTTAACAGTAAGCACAGCTTATTTAAATAATTTAACGACAAACGATAGAGTTTTTAGTTCTACAACTCAAACAAACAATATAAGTTCTATTACCGAGAATTACAAAACAGATGGTAATCAGAATTACAAAATTTTAACATCAAAAATGGATTTATCGTTTCCTTTATTGAGTTTTACAGCCAATGCAGGAGGAAAACTTTCATTTATAAATATAGCTTCAAACAGTAATTTTTATACGATTATTAACGATAATAATTTGTTAGATAGCAGTCTGTCAAATGAATATATTTACGATGAAAATATACAATCATTATATTTTAGTTTAAAGAAAAATATACAAAAATTGAGTTTTAAAGCAGGTTTGAGAGCTGAAATAACAAATACAGTCAGTAATTCAATTACCAATAATGATACGCATAAAAATAATTACTTAAATCTGTTTCCGTCAATCTATATTTCTCACAAATTAAATAATAAAAACAGAATAACATTTAGTTACACTAAACGCATAGAAAGGCCACCTTATCAATATTTAGACCCTTTCAAATGGTATATTACAAAGTATGATTATGCAATGGGAAATCCGTTTTTAAAACCATCCTATATAAATAATTACGAGTTAAAATATTTGTATAGAAACTCTTTTAGTGCAAAAATATATTTTACCAGTCAGAATGAAAAAATAGGGAGATATGTAATTCTTGATTCACTAAATATTAAAAATCAAATACAAAAAGCAGATAATTTTTTAAATGTAAACACATATGGACTAAACATTTATAAACTATTAAAGTTTAGAATATGGATTGAAACAACTTTGCAAGGCGATTTTTCGTATTCCGAATTTATTTCAAACAAAAAAGAGTTTGAGAGTATATCGGGAATAAACGGCACTTTTTTAATGAAAAATACAATATTCTTAGAAAACAAATATCAATTACTTTGCAATATTGAAGAAAATATCCCCGGTTTATACAATTATAGAACAATGGGTAATTCTTTTCAATTAGATATAGGATTAAACTACATTCTAAATAAAAAAGGTGTTGAAATTCGATTGTTATTTGCTGATGTATTTAAAACAGCAAATCCTGAATACTATTATGTAAGCGGTGGAGTAAAACAAACATATAAAAACTATTTCGATACAAGAATGTTTAGAATAATGTTGACTTGGCGGCTTGGAAATTGGTTTAATAAAACAATGGAAAAACCTTCATCATCAAATACCGAAGAAAAGCAAAGATTGTAAAATGAAATATTTTGAATTGAGAAAAAAAACGACAATAACAAAACCCAGTGGCTAACAAGCCGTATGACAGCATAGCCGACTATCGTCAGGCTACGCTGCATACGGCGAGACCGTTGGCATTCATTAAAAAAAGACCGTGAGTAAAATAATTGAGAATATAAAAAAACATATTAATGTAAGTCCGGAATTGGAGAAAGAGATTTTATCCAGCTTTAAAGTTGAAGAACTAAAACGAAAGGAACTCTTTATTCGAGAAGGACAGTATAATGTTTCTTTGGCATTTATACAATTGGGAATTTTAAGATGCTTTAATTTAAAAAACGGAAAAGATATTACAAACGATTTTTTCTTTGAAAATACTTTTGTAACTGACTATGGTAGTTTAATTGAAAATTTTCCTGCAAGACAAAATTTTGAAGTAATTGAAAATTCAATTATCCAAAAAATTTCAAGAGATAAACTATTAGCCTTAACAGCAAAATTCCCTGAATTAAAAACTTGGGGTGCAAAAATGGCTGAAACACTTTTTACACAGTCTCTAAAAAAACAATCGTCACTTAAATCTGACAGTCCAGAGGAACGATACATTTCAATCCTTCAAGAAAAACCTGAAATCATTCAAAGAATTCCACTTTCCCTTATTTCCTCATACCTTGGAATAACGCAAGTTCATTTAAGTAGAATTAGAAAAAATTTGAAATAATCACTTTTTAACATTTGTTAAAGGATTTCACTTCTAATCGTTTCACTTTTGCATTGTAAAAAATATTAATAATTAAAAACAATGTAAAATGAAAGTCTTAAAATTCACATTAGTAATTGCAATATTACTGCTAACTACTCTAACAAGTGTAGCCCAAGAGCAAAATCAAAAGAAAAAAACAAAAGGTTTAATATACCTTGAAGCTGACCCGTTTGCCTATATAAACAAAGGGTATTCTATACATCCAGGTTATGAAAATTGGGGATTTAGGTTTGATTTAACTTTTGTAAAAGTAGATTTCCCTAAAAGTTTTGAAGAAAATTTCTACGGGACAACAAAATTTGATTTAGTAACTCATATTAATGGTATTAAAATTGACTACATTGGAAAAAGAGAAAATTGGACAAAAGGATTTTTTGTAGGAATAGATATGAATTATCAAACATTAAATTTCAAGCATAGGGAAACTAACCAAAATAAAAATCTTTACGCATTCAATATAGGTTTGAGAACAGGATATAAAATAAAAATTTACAAAGGTTTTTATATAACACCTTGGGGAGCAGTTTGGAAAAATGTTAATGGTATTCAAACCTATAAAATACAAAATGATGAAGTTTCAACAAATCAATGGGATTGGTTGGTAACACTACACTTCGGATATTCAATAAATCTTTAAACATAATGAACACATTAATAATCATAGTAAATCCAAATACAAACAGTTTTTCATTTGGAATTGCAAACAAATACAAAGAAATAGCCTTATCAAAACATCATCAAGTAGAGATACTTGATTTGTACAGGGAACGTAATCAACAAACTTTTCATTATTTCATAAATACAGAAAAAACAGAAGTAACGAAAGAAATGAAATATTTTCAAGAAAAAATAAAATGGGCAGATGAGTTAGTTTTTGTTTTTCCTATATGGTGGGGAAGTATGCCTGCCATATTGAAAAACTTTTTTGATTGGAATTTCAATAGTGGTTTTGCCTTTAAATATGTAAATTCAAGACCCAAAGGATTGCTTAATGATAAAATAGTTAAAGTGTTTACAACTGCTGGAACACCTACTTTAATATACACATTGTCAGGGGCAAAAAGAAGATTAAAAAATACGCTTAAAAAACAAATTTTTGAATTTTGCGGGATGAAACTTGTAGAATTTAATCTATTTGGCGGTATGAATACTAATAATGTGAATACACAAAAAGTATTAGATAGAATAAGGTAAAAAAATAACTAAATGCCAACAAAATGTATAAGTAATGGCGAGAAAAGTGCAAACCTCAAAGTTTGTGCTTTTTTTGTATATTTGTGCTAAATGAAAGGTATGTGTATTTTTAGTCGCCACTACTCATACATAAACCGTTATCGAGCATAATGACCCGTCCTGAATAAAGATATTAATAAAAAAACTAATGATATGTTTAAATCTATGATTCAAAAGAAATTAGGCTATAAAAATTTCAAAGCATCAAAAAACATTAATATTTTAACTACACATATTCAATTCGATTGTCTTTAACCTTATTAATCAATAGTAATGAAGTATTTATTAATATATTTTTCTTTATATTCTTTTATATGTATAAATTTGAATGGTCAGGAAATTATAACGCCTGAAGAACAAATTGGACAAACTACAATTCAAATATCTGGAGTTAAAAATAACAATAAAACTATATATGGTAGTGGTTTTATCTTTAAATTCTCTAAGAATAATATAGATAAAATATTTTTAGTGACAAATAAACATGTAACTACAAATTTAAAGTCCATGACTCTAGTGTCAAGTCAAGCATACTCTTTCAGGCCAAGTATTCGTTCTTTTTGCCGATAACTGCATTAATAATTTCCACCATAGCTACGGCTATGATGAAAATTATATGCTTTGTTCTCGACAAAAATAACATCAACTTACCCGAAACATTACACTTGACTTGACACTAGTTTTTAATAAAACAGAAAAAAATAAATGCAATTATAATAAACATATAGAGTTTAAAATAAGAAATCCTATTTGGATAAATCACCCTGATTCAAGTATTGATTTATCAATATTTAATATTGAACCTTTAATTAAAAAATCAAATTTAGCTGGGAAGTCTATATTTTTTAAAGCAATAGATAAATCCTTCATTCCAATTGATTCAATTTGGCAAACTTTTTCTTTTTTGGAAGAAATTATTATGTTTGGTTATCCAAGAGGTATTAGAGATACATTTAATAATAGTCCGATTGCAAGAACAGGTTTTACAGCAACTCAACCTAAATTAGATTATCAAAGTAAGAATGAGTTTTTAATTGACATAGCAGTTTATAAGGGTTCTAGTGGCTCACCTATTTTTTTAAAAAGAGAAAGGTTAAATAAGCTGAGAAATAATAATATAGTTAACTTAAGTATTAAAAAGGAATACTATTTTGTTGGTGTCTTATATTCTGGATCTTGTTACAATTTAAAAGGAGAGAAAATTGTATTTAAAACAATCGACAAATTAAAAACTAATTCTAATTCCCCAAAAATTCTCATTAATTTAGGTAATGTAATTAAAACCACTGAATTATTAGGATTCTATAGTTTAATATTTGATTAGTAAATAGTGGTTTAAACGATAAAATACAAATTTCTAACCATATTCAATAAATAATTATGATGATAGAAGTATTATGTGATTAATTAGTATTAGTTAAATTTAAGGAAATCTACAAATATATGTATGAATTAATACGCACGATAACATTAGATATAACAGCATAGCCGACTATCGTCAGGCTACGCAGCATACGGCGAGACCGTTGTGGTGCATTAAAAAAAACATAAATCGGATAAAATACGGATACTATTTGGATATTTAATAAAACCAATTTACTTTTGTATTCAGATAATATACAGATAACAAATGGATAAATATATAAATAAACTAAATTTTGGTTTTCAAACAAACCAGAAAATTTTAAATCTTATTTCCCAAATTGATTTATACAAGGGGAAATGGAATATTATAGAGAGACAAGAAAATATCTACCTTAAAGAATTAAGAAAAATTGCAACAATTGAAAGTATTGGCTCATCAACACGAATTGAGGGAGGAACCTTAACCGACAAAGAGATAGAAGAGCTTTTGAACGACGTTAAAATAACAAAACTAAAAACAAGAGACGAGCAAGAAGTTATTGGATATTATGATACTCTGGAAATCATTTATGAAAATTATGATAATATTCGCTTGTCTGAAAATTACATCAAGCAATTGCATCGATATTTGCTAAAATATAGCGATAAAGACACTAGACACCGTGGAGAATATAAATCACTTTCTAATAAAGTTGTTGCAAATTACCCCGGCGGAATACAGAAAGTTATTTTTAACACAACAGATGTTCATTTGGTTCAAAATGAAATGAATAATTTAATTATTTGGACAAACGAACAATTTGAAAAAGGCGAAATACATCCTTTGATTATTATTGCAAATTTCATCTATGAATTTTTATCAATACATCCTTTTCAAGACGGAAACGGAAGACTTTCTAGATTATTGACAACACTTTTATTGCTACAACGAGACTATATGTTTATTCAATATGTTTCATTTGAAAACTTGATAGAAAAAACCAAAAAGGAGTATTATCAAGCATTAATGGAAGGACAGAAAAATCGAAGTAAAGAAAATGAGAATATATCAAAATGGACTTTATATTTTCTCGATAAATTAAGTATGTTAACTCAAAGGCTTGATGCAAAATATAATGTATATAAGTCAAAGGGCGGATACTTAAACGAAAGACAGAAGTATATAAAAGAATACTTAATAAAAAATCAGCCTTTAAAAATATCAGATATAGCAAAAAGATTTGAGAATATCAATATCAATACAATAAAGAAGGACTTGCAGTATATGAAAAAGGAACAGATAATCCAAACCCTTGGTAAAGGAAAAGGAACTGTGTATTTAGTTAAAAAAGAAAAATAACGCACCACAACAAGCGATGAGCACAGCAGGATTGCTATCGCTGCACCCGCCGCATATCGCAAGACCGTCAGACTGCGCAAAAACCTAAAAACAAGCAAAAATCACATATTAACAAATTTGGATATATCAGGATAAATTTGTATCTTGTAGTCTAAAACAAAAGGCAAAAAGATATGGATTTTATACAAGGGATAAGTAGAAATCAGCTATTTTTGATGAACTTGGATGGGCATGTTTCTAAAGATTCTTGGGCAAGAATAATAGATTTATTTGTAAACTTAATGGATTTAGAGAAACTTGGATTGCAAGCTCAGGAATAAGTGTACAGCCAATAAAAAAGGAAGACTTATTGAAAGAAGTATATATCAAGATGTTTTGGAAGAAAATAAACAAAGAGTAGAATCTAATCCTAATTAGTGCCTGGTGAAAACAGGCAATTTTTGAAATTCAGATAATTATTGATCAGATTTTGGCTTTTTTGCAATGATTTGATGCCTTTGTATCAATCACTTGTGAAAAAGGCTAAAGATGACAATAAGAATCAATTTCAAATTTGATGTGTTTTCGACCAGGCACTAATTACTATAAATTGAGACAACAAGTCACAGAACATCAATTTGGAACAATGAAAAGGCCGTGGGGCTTCACCTACACTCTGATGAAAGGCAAAGAGAATGTGCTCACAGAAGTCAATCTCATGATGATATGTTACAACTTAAGGAGACTTATGTCCATTTTTGGAATAGATGAGTTGAAAAGAAGGTTAAAAGACCTTTTTTACCCTTTTCTAACCCTGTGGTGTATAAATAGCCCCCTCAAGAGGTTAATTTTTCCAAACTTTCTGGCGCTTCATGCTCGATGTCAGAAAAGTATTTACTATTTCTGATTTTTATAAGTGAGTTTGTGCGCAGACTCCCGTTGGCAACAATAAAAAATCACGAAAAAATATACCAAATCGGGAACTTTTTATTATCTTTGTATTATAAATGAATGAAAAGTGAGAGTTATATCGAGAAAAACGTTAAGAGAATTTTGGGAAAAACACGCAGATAGTGAAGAACAATTGAAATCTTGGTATCGTGAAACAGAAAAAGCACGTTGGAAAAATATTAACGAATTAAAATCGGAATATCCAACAGCGAGTATTTTAAAAGACAACAAAATAGTATTTAATATCAAAGGAAATAATTACAGATTGATTGTAAAAATGAACTTTGAATTTCAAATATCGTGGATACTATTTATCGGAACTCACGCAGAATATGATAAAATTAATGCAAACGAATTATAATTATGAATATTAAGCCAATAAAGAACGAAAAAGATTATCAACAAGCACTCAAACGGCTTGAATTGCTTTTTGATGCGAAAAAAGGAACAGAGAAAGGAGATGAATTGGAAATCCTTTCAATTTTAATTGATAAATATGAAAGTGAGAATTTTCCAATCGGAATGCCTGACCCAATTGAAGCAATTAAGTTCAGAATGGAACAAATGGGAATGAAACAAAAAGACCTTGCAGAAGTTGTGGGTTTTAAAAGTCGAGTAAGTGAAATTTTGAATAAAAAGAGGAAATTGACTTTGGAAATGATTAGAAAAATAAGTGCTTCTCTTCATATTCCGACAGATGTTTTAGTTCAAGAATATATTGCGGAATAATAAATACTGTTGCCAATAAAAAATATAGTATATTTGGCAGATAGTGCTAAACCCAAAGATGAGAGCGTTAAATAAACATAATGCAAACCCGAAAATTAAGTGCGTTGAAATGCCAAACGCACCATATTTAAACAGTTAGCTTTAATAGAAATTTGGTATAGTGTGAATTAAATTATTGAAAATAGAATAGGGAGGATAAATTTAGAATTATTACATTTTGATACTTTTTGTAATCTTTCAAGCTTTTTACAAGTAATTGAAACTATGGAATCAAATCATTATAAAAAATATCAAAATCTGAAAAAGAAATATTGGATTTTTATAAAATTGTCTATTTTCTTGCCGACACTATATATAAGTTTTTATTACCTTAGCATTTTGAAAAACCAAGGGTAATGAACACAAAACAATCAATAATTGATTTGGTACAGATAGCATATAAAAAAGGAATACGCAAAGTGGTTTTTTCCAGCGGTTCCAGAAATGCTCCACTTATCATTGCATTCAATGAATTTGGTAAATTTGATACCTATTCGATTCACGATGAGAGAAGCGCTGCATTTTTTGCCTTGGGAATGGCACAACAAACGGGTGAAACCGTGGCTATTGCCTGCACATCAGGATCAGCAGTACTTAATTATGCTCCGGCAATAGCAGAAGCCTATTATCAAAGAATTCCATTATTGGTAATTACCGCTGACAGACCATTGGAATGGATTGACCAAGGAGAAGGTCAAACTATGAGGCAAGCACATATTTATAATAATTTTATAAAAGACAGTTTTGAAATATTTCAGGAGTCAAACCACACAGATGAAATTTGGTACAATGCCAGAATGTTCAACGAAGCCATCAATCTCACTCAAATAGCTCCCCCCGGTCCCGTTCATATAAATATCCCCCTTAGAGAGCCTTTGTACAATACAAATTTTGACTTTGATAATGACAATACCAAAATAATAGACCAAATAGCTCCTCTACCGGCATTATCCGGTTCGATAATGGATAATTTGGCCGATATTTGGAATAGAAGTAAAAAGAAATTAATTCTTACCGGAATTTTACCAAAGACAAAAGGGCTAAAAGATATTTTAAAACTATTGTCCGATGATCCATCGGTAATAGTGATTACGGAGACTACTTCCAATATATACGACAATAGTTTTATAAATAATATCGATAGGTTTATCATGAGTATAAACGAGGATATGAGCGAGGAATTCAAACCCGATTTACTATTAACTCTGGGTAGCAATATTGTATCAAAAAAGATAAAAACCCTACTGAGGAAGTGGAATCCGGAAGAGCATTGGGATATAGATGAATCAGATAAGGTCATAGATACTTACAAATCACTAACTAAGCATATAAAAAGTGAATTGCATACATTTTTAAAAGAATTAAATAAAAGGAAAAACAATGTTCCAAGCACATTCAAAAATCTTTATCTGCAACAAGAAAACAAAGTAAAACTTAAGCACCAAAATTTCATACAAAATGCACCATGGTCTGACCTGAAAGCATATAGTGTAGTTATCAAACATTTACCAAAAAACATCAACCTGCAAATGGCTAACAGTACTTCTGTCAGATATGCCCAATTGATGCAATCCAAAAGTGATATTGTGTATAATTCCAACCGCGGTGTTGCCGGAATCGACGGATGCACCTCGACTGCTGTCGGTGCTTCATTGGTAAATAACAAGACCACGGTTTTGGTAACCGGAGATGTAGCTTTTTTATATGATTCCAATGCGCTTTGGAATAATTATTTGCAAGAAAATCTAAAAATCATCTTATTCAATAATGAAGGTGGAAATATTTTTAGATTTATTCCCGGCCCTTCTGAAACTAACCAACTCGAAGAGTTTTTTGAGGCAAATCACAGCATTAAGGCAAAAAATATTGCAAAAGCCTTTGATATAAACTATTTTTCAGCAAATAATCAGGAGCAATTAATAGAGCAACTCCCATTATTTTATAAAAAACAAAACAATAATAGACCCTCCCTAATTGAGATTTTTACTCCAAGAGAAAAAAATATGGAAATATTAAAAAACTATTTCAAGGCAATTAAGCTATAATATCGCTAAAATATTTTCACGATACCTATAGTAAGCTTAGCCCCCAAATTTATTTGGGGGTAATGTGTAATACGCCATTTTTGTATAGTGCGCTTTAGCGTACTTATTGATATTACCTGAACATCAAAATAGGAATTAACCCGAATTATTCATCACTTCAAATTATATATTGGGCTATATTCTTGAAAATATATGTGTTATGTTCGAAATAATGAAAAATTAATACCCCAAAATTGAGTTAACGTTTGCTTCTATCTTTATGCATCTGTTGCGTTACGAAACACTTGAAATATAATAACATATCCGCGTATTTCGATGCCTTATATCAAATTATTATCAAGATTATGATTTATAAAATGAATTATTCTTTGTTTGTTCAATGAATAAAATCATTGCATAGCCTTAGCTACGGAATTATTTTATGAAGCCGAACAAGCTAAAAAGAAACATTTTACATTCTTCAATTTGATGACAATTTGATATTAAATCTACATAAAGCTAAAAGCATGAATAATTCGGATTAACCATGTATCAACAAGAAAAACTTAAAATTTTGTGATATTCAATCACATTAAAGTATCTTTGCGCCCATGTTTTTAGAAAAATTACACGGCTGGCGCAAAAAATTTGTAATAGGACTATGGATTCTTTCCATATTGGCTCTAGTCGCAATAACTGCAATGTTCATATCATTATCAAAGGACAACCTGCCTACTTTTGAACAACTTGAAAATCCCAAATACAAATTGGCATCATTGGTTTATGATGCAAAAGGCAGGGAATTTGGAAAGTATTATATAGAAAACAGGGAAAATGTTCCTTTTGATTCGATAAACAAACATCTGGTAAAAGCACTGTTATCAACGGAAGATTCGAGATTTTACAATCATTCGGGAATTGATTTCAGGGCATTGATTAGAGTAGCTTCAAAGACAGTATTGATGCGAAAAGAAAGCTCCGGAGGGGGAAGCACAATTACTCAACAGCTATCAAAACTACTATTCAGACGACCAAATTTACGAGGCTTATCAAAATTAAAAAGGTCAATCGAAATAATCAAAATTAAACTTAAGGAATGGCTAACTGCAATTAAACTTGAAAAAAGTTATACCAAAGAGGAGATCATCGCTATGTATCTCAATAAATTTGACTTTATTTATGGTGCACACGGCATTCAGGCCGCATCAAATATTTACTTTGGCAAAGACCAAAAAGACTTGACGATTGAAGAGGCAGCAACAATCATCGGTATGCTTAAAAATCCAGCTTTGTACAATCCTAAAAGATTTACCGATATAGCAACAAAAAGAAGAAATATCGTGCTGTCTCAAATGAACAAATACGATAATATCACGGATAAACAATTGGATTCTCTTTCGACAATACCAATGGACATAAGCAATTTCAATAAAGAAAGTCATGACCTTGGACCGGCTCCATATTTCAGAATGGAGTTAACAAAATGGCTAAAGAAATTATTCAAAGAGAAAGGGATAAAAAAATCAGATGGTACGGAATACAATATATATACCGATGGATTGAAGATTTACTCTACAATTGATCTGGACTACCAAAGAAATGCTGAAAAAGCAGTTTTTGAACACATGAAGGAATTGCAAAAAAGATATTGGAAAGTCTGGAAAGGGATGAATCCTCTTAAATACGACTTAGAGAATGACAGACAGCTTGAACTTAGAGAGTTTTCTATTGAAAATAGAATAATAAATTCACAGCGATATCAAAGCCTGAAGAATAAAATGCTTTCCGGTGTACTAGGGAAAATAAAAGAAAAATTTAATGGACTTATATTAAATGAAAAAGCCTCTTTCGGACTTGTAGAGGTTAAAAACCGCAAGAAATTTCTTAAAGATTTAGTAAACGAAGGCATTGTAAAGGACTCCAGTATTGCCAAGTTAAATAAATTATTGAATAGCGATATTTGGGACGAATATCAGTCCAAATGGGATAAATTTCAGAAAACTAAAAACAAACAATTTGACACAAAAACAAAAATGAAAGTTTTTGCTTTTGACGAAAAAACAATGGAAACAGATACTGTAATGACCCCAAGAGATTCTGTAATATACCATTTAAGACATCTTCAAACAGGACTACTATCAATGGAACCGGGTACAGGAAAAATCAAAGCTTGGGTAGGAGGTATCGGATTCAAATATTTCAAATACGATCATATCAATAGTAGGCGTCAGGTTGGATCTACTTTCAAGCCCATAGTTTATGCAACGGCTATTTCCATTCAAGGATTATCTCCTTGTCAAGAATTTGAAGATATACAGTACAGCATTGTACCGGGAGAAGGAACTTTTTACTTAAAAGATGTATGGTCTCCAGCAAATGCTAATGAAAAATTCACAGGCAATAAATACAATCTTTATCAAGGACTTTTGTATTCCAAAAACTCGATTACAGTGAAGCTGGTAAAAGAATTGGGGAATATCGAAGTAGTGCGTGACTTAGCTTACAATATGGGAATCGATAAAGACAAAAAAGTAAATGGTGGTTTGCTATTGCCAAAAGTGCCTGCTATAGCACTTGGAGCAGCTGATTTGTCATTGATGGAAATGGTTGGAGCTTACGGCACATTCGCAAATGACGGAGTCTATACAGAACCGGTATTTGTCACCCGTATCGAAGACAATAAAGGTAAAACAATTTATACTTCTATTCCTAAGCAAAAAAGAGCATTGCCCTCAATGTACAATTATATCATGGTAGATATGCTTAAAAATAATGTCGCCGGCAGGTTTATGCTTGAGGGTATAAAATCAGAAATAGGAGGCAAAACCGGTACTACCAATGATTATAATGACGGTTGGTTTATGTCTATTACTCCCAATATTGTCACCGGTGTATGGACAGGAGGAGATGAAAAATGGGTTAGATTTTACACCTTACAAGATGGACAAGGTTATGTGATGTCCCGCCCAAAAGTACAAAAATACCTTTACTATCTGGAAAGGGACACAACTGTTAATCTAAATGTGAGTAAAAGATTCAAAATCCCCACTAACAAAAAGTATTTGGATTTGATTGATTGTGCAAAATACAAACAAGTCAAACCTGAAGAGGAACAAGAGATACGTCTTGAGAACAAAATCCAAATGGATGAGTTCGAGGAAGAAGAATTTGATGAAAGTGAAGATACTTTGGAAGAATAGCCTGACACTATCCTCATCCCCCAGCCCCTTCTCCTTTTGACTAAGTCTATTTTTTTGAATACTATTCTATATAAAGAAGGGGAGCGTGATAGCGATTAATCTACAGGAAAAACTATTAGCAATTAATCTTTTTTATGCATTATCGAATTAGGAGTCTTTAACTTCCGAAAGCAAATCCACTGTTCAAATACCTATACATATTTACTACAAAAAGGCATTAAACCCAGTTATATCCATACCGGTAATCAATAAATGAATATCGTGGGTACCTTCATATGTAATCACAGACTCAAGATTCATCATATGTCTCATTATTGGAAATTCACCGGTGATTCCCATGGCACCGAGCACTTGCCTTGCTTCTCTTGCAATTTTTAAAGCAAATTCGACATTGTTTCTTTTTGCCATAGATATATGTGCAGGTGTTGCTTTACCTTGGTTCAATAATGTACCTACTCTCCAAACAAGCAACTGCGCCTTTGAAATCTCGGTAATCATTTCAGCCAATTTTTTTTGCTGCAACTGAAACTGTGCTATTGGTTTACCGAATTGAACTCTTTCTTTGGAATATCTCAATGCGGTATCATAACAATCCATCGCTGCACCAACTGCTCCCCAAGCAATACCGTATCTAGCTTTATTGAGACAAGAAAGTGGTCCTCTTAAGCCTTCAACTCCGGGAAGTAAATTTTCCTTTGGTACTCTGACATTATCAAATATCATTTCTCCGGTTACGGAAGTTCTCAATGACCATTTATTCTCAATCTCGGGAGCTGTAAATCCCTTCATCCCTTTCTCAACTATAAGACCTCTAACTTTGCCATCTTCACCTTTTGCCCAAACTACACCTATATCAGCAATCGGAGAATTTGTAATCCACATTTTTGCACCATTCAATACATAAGCGTCACCATCATCGACATAATTTGTCACCATTCCACCCGGGTTTGAACCATAATCAGGCTCGGTCAAACCAAAGCATCCAATCCATTCTCCAGTAGCCAATTTTGGTAGATATTTTTGCTTTTGTTCTTCACTCCCATATCTGTTAATAGGATACATCACCAATGAAGTCTGTACAGATGCCATTGATCTTACCCCTGAATCCCCTCTTTCCAATTCTTGCATTATCACACCATAACCTATTTCGTCCATTCCTCCACCACCGTATTCTACCGGAATATTAGGACCGTAAGCACCTATCTGACCTAACTCTTTAAGTATTTTCATTGAAGTTTCATGCTTTTGGGCAGACTCTTCGATGATAGGAGAAACTTCTTGCTTCACCCAGTCTCTAATAGCATCCCTTGCCAATAAATTCTCTTCAGATATCAATTCATCTAAAAGCATATAGTCGTGTGACTGAAACATATCTACTTTTGCCATAATATTTTGTTTTATTAAAAATACCAGGCAAAGTTAAATAAATATTTTATTTCAATCACCATTTACAAAATATTATATTTATATCAAAGCAATTATTTATCATTAGTCTAAAAATGAAAATCTAATTAAACCGGCAAGAGGTGGGGACACCTTTGCCTTGGAGAGATTCCAACTCGGAACTAAAAACCCGAAACACATAAAACAAAAATAGTATCAGATAATTAACTGACTGCTTTAATAAAAAATATTAACTTTGACTTTTTATCTAACAAAATAAATGTCGTTCATATATGAAAGCGGGAAAAATAGTACTTAACAATATGGAATTCTATGGATTTCATGGAGTGCCTGATGCGGAGAGGAAGATAAAGCAATTGTTCAAAATCAGTATCTCTTTTGATTTTGATTTTACGGATGCAGCGATCAATGATGATTTGCATAAAACCATCAATTATGTCAAGGTATATGACATTTGCAAAAAAGAATTAAATAAAGAATATAAACTGATAGAGAGTATTGCTTATCAAATTGCGCATGCAGTAAAAAATAAATTTGAAACTATCAATAATATTGAAGTCAAAATAAGTAAACCTCAGGTGCAGATATCGGGAAAATTGAAAAATGTAGAAGTAGTGTATTTCCTTTAATCCACTTCTTCATAATCAACATATTCTCCTTCTTTTTCTTCCCTTCTGTCATCTACTCTTTTATTATCGGGTGGCGGAGCTATATTTTTGGGTTGGAACATAACTTTGTATGCCAAATAAACAATAAGAATTGTAAAAATTAGTTTCATTTAGATAAAATTTATATATAATATTATCACAAATATAAAATATTATTTTTCAGAATTGAGAAATATATGTTAAAATAGTTATTTTTGTTGATTCAAAATAAAAATATTTCAAATGACATTTAAAAAACTAACGAA
>Ga0256832_1000463_pt1 | contig 26239 bp, 24 predicted proteins | sample 134614metaG_FD_190534 | JGI IMG/M metagenome (GOLD analysis project Ga0256832, IMG submission 190534) | Hydrothermal vent microbial communities from Lau Basin, Pacific Ocean - 134-614 | ecosystem: Environmental > Aquatic > Marine > Hydrothermal vents | place: Pacific Ocean: Lau Basin | collected... | reverse complement strand
TCCTGTGGCTGATCGTGGCGGTGCTCGTCGGCTCCGCTGGCAACAACCCCTTCAACATCGCCTACAGCACCCTCTTGCAGACGCTCACCGAGACCAGCCACCTGGGGCGGGTCAAGGCCCTGACGGGCGCCCTGGTGAGCGTCACCTTCCTGCTGGGGGCGGGGGTGGCCGGGGCGCTGCTCGCGGTGTACCCGGCCCGGGCGCTGCTGGTGCTCTCGGCGACGGCCATCGCGGTGGCGCTGGCCCTCTACCTGCTGGTGCTGCGCCGGCGCCTGGGCGACGCGTAGGTTTGCTAAGGGATGGGGGTGACCGGCGCGAAGGACGCTTCGTCAGCGTCCTCCGCCCGCTTTCCAGAACCCCGCGGCGTGGCGGCGCGACATCTTCACGGTCGCGCCGTCCTTGAGGCGGATGCGGTAGGCCCCCGAGAACCAGGGCACCACCTCGGCCACGTGTTCCAGGTTGACGATGGCGCTCTTGTGCACGCGTACGAAGGCGGGGGGTAGCCACTCTTCGAGCTGCTTTAGGGTTTGGTCGACACGGTAGGGGCCGCCCGGAGCGTGAGCGTAAACCTTTTTTTCGCGCGCTTCGAACCAAGCCACGCCCGCGAGGTCGAGGGGCTTGAGGTTTTCGTTGTCGAGTTCGACCCAAAGCCGCCTGGCGGCGCGGCCCGTCGGCCGCGCCTCGGCCAGCAGGCGATGCATCCGCGCTACGGTCCGGGCCACGCGCGCCTCGTCCACCGGCTTGACCAGGTAGTCGGCCGCCTCCAGCTCGAAAGCGCGCACGGCGTGTTCGGCGTAAGCGGTCACGAAGACCACGAGGGGGCGCTGGGGCAGCTCGGCCAGCAGCTCGGCGAGCTGGAGCCCCGAAAGGCCGGGCATGCGCACGTCCAGAAAGACCGCGTCGTAACCGCCCGAGCGAAGCTCGCGCAGCGCCTCGGCGGCGTTGGCGGCCTCGCCCACGTGGAGGTCCGGTTCCACCCGCGCAAGCGCCCAGCGGAGCTCCGCGCGGGCGGGTTGCTCGTCGTCCACCAGCAGGACCTTCACGCCGCCCCCTCCGTTAGGGGCAGGCGCAGCTCGATACGGGTGCCCCGCCCCGGTTCCGACTCGATGAGAAGCCCGCGCCCTTCGCCGTAGAGCAGCCGCAACCGCTCGTCAATGTTGGTGAGGGCGAGGCCGCTCTTTCTGTCGGCGGGGTCGAAGCCGACCCCATCGTCGCGCACCTGGATGACCAGGTCGTCGCCCCAGCGCTCCACCACCACGCGCAGCGTCCCACCCTCGGGTTTGGGCGCCAGGCCGTGGACCACGGCGTTTTCCACCAGGGGTTCGAGCACCAGCGCCGGTACCCGTGTCTCCAGGAGCTCGTCTTCGGGGCGGATCCACTCGACCCGCAGGCGCTCGCCCATGCGGGCCTGCTCGAGCGCCAAGTAAGCCTCGGCGTAGGCGATCTCGTCGGCCAGCGGGACGAACTCGCCCGAGTGCAGCACACGCTGGAAGACCTCGGAGAGTCGGAGCAGCAGTTGCCGAGCCTCCTCGGGGTCGGTGCGCACGAAGTAGCGAATGGTGTTGAGGGCGTTGAAGAGAAAGTGGGGGTTGATCTGCGCCCGCAGCGCCGCCAGCTCGGCCTGGGTGCGCGCCAGCTCGCCTTCGCGAGCGCGGCGTTCCGCTTCTTGCAGACGCAGGCCGCGCAGAAAAAGACCCAGCCCAGCCAGGAAGGCCGCGGCCGCCAGCCCCACCGGAGCCACCAGCCCTACCCCTGCACCGGGGTCGCCTTCGCCATAGAGCATGAAAACGCTCGCCGCCACCACCAGCGCACCCCCGCCCAGCCCCCAGGCCAGGGGGTTGACGCCGCCGCCGATCAAGCGCCCGAGCCAGCCCGCGGCCGGGCCCAGCCAGATCAAGGCGGCGGTGTACGTGTTGTAGAGCACGTACCACCGCCACACGTCGCCAAAAACGAAGGTATCGGGCGGGTAGCTGAACAGGTTGACGGAAACCGCGGCCAGCGCGGTGGCGAGGCCCATCAACAGCCCCGCGCCCGGGCCGAGGAGGAGGCCCGCAAAGACCACGAGCAGCTCGCCGTTGGTAACGTGGCCCACGTCGCGGCGCTCGAGCACGAGCAGGTAGCCAAAATACGCCAGCTGCGCCGCCGCCAGCGCCAGCCAGACCCAGAAGCGGTCCCAGGCGCGGCTGCGGTCCAAGGCCACCCTCCGCAGGGGGCCCCAGGCGGTCATCAGGCCCACCAGGGCTACGGGCACGAGCCACTCTTGCACCGCCAGCCCCAGGGCGTAGGCGTCGAACCCGGGCGGCCAGGTGTCGCGTAGCGACCAGGGCGAATGGTCGAAGAAACGCCGCAGCCAGTTTACCCAAACGTAGGTCAGCAGCGTGGCGGCGACGAGCGCCAGCGCCGTTCCGCCGGGTCCGTTGGCGAGCTCCAGCCCCCGCCCGATTGGGGTGGACGGGGGTGGCGTGGCGGTCTTTCCGCGGCGCATTTACCAATTCTACCCCTCGAGGGCATTAACGCGGGTAGAAGCTGGATTGTTGCCGATTGGTGGCCGTCCCGCGGCGAGGCTTCTAGCCGCAACCGGCCCTCCCGCCTTGCAGGCGGCGGGGCGCCTACCGCACCTGGCGTTTCGTCGGCCCCCGGCGCAGTATTCTGAAATCCTAATGCGCGATCCGTCTGCCGGGTTGGTGGCGCCGTCTACGGCCGCGAGCCGAGTGCTTCGAGCCGTGCGGCTGCTCTGGCGTGTGAGTCCGTGGGGTGTGAGCCTGCTGGCGCTGATGCTCGTGCTTCAGGGTGCGCTGCCGGTGGCGGCCATCGCGATCAGCCAGCGGATCATCGACGCGCTGGCCGCAGGCGGTCGAGATGCGCTCCTGTGGGTGGGCACCTGGGCGGGGGTGCAGCTCCTGGGTGGGTTGCTCGGTCCCTTTGACCGCATGCTGCGCGGCGAGCTGGCCGATCGCTTCACCGCGGCCGTCAACCTGCATCTCATCAAGAAATCCGGCGAGCTCGCGGGCTTGGGTGTCCTCGAGGATCCGGCCTATCACGACGACCTCGAGGTTCTGCGCCAGGGCGCACGCAGCTACCCGCTCAACTTGATCGTCAACCTGGTCTTCCTCGCCCGCGACGCGGTCACGCTGGTGGCGCTGGCATTGTTGCTTGGGGCCTATGCGCCGTGGATGCCGCTCGTGCTCCTGGCAGCGGCGTTGCCGCTGGCACGCTCGCTGGTGGCCCAGCGCGAGGCCAGCTACCGCGCGGTGGTCGGCGCGAGCCCCGACGCCCGGGCTATGAACTACCACGGGCAGGTGGCCATGGGGCTCGAGCATGCCGCCGAGGTGCGGCTTTGGGGTCTTACGGACTGGCTGGCGGGCCGCTACCGCCAGCGCTTTGGGCGCGTCTTCGCGCGCATGCAGCAGGTGCGGCGTGGGGCGCTCTGGCGCTCGCTGGCCCCGCTCGTGCTCTTCTACCTGGCCGCCGGCTTCTCCCTGGGGTGGGCGGTGCGGGCGGCGGCCGCCGGCGCGCTCAGCGTGGGCGCGGTGGTGTTGGTGCTGCAGGGTATCGCCCGCATGCAAAGCAGCACCCAGGGTGTGGTTGAGTCGCTGGGCTACCTCTTCGAGCGTTCGCTCTTTTTTGGCCACTTCTTCCGTTTTCTCGAAGCTGAACCACGGGTGCGGCTACCAGCCCGCCCCCGACCGGTACCCGAGCGGCCGGAGATCGTCTTCGAAAACGTCGGCTTCGTCTACCCGGACGGCCGACGGGCGCTCGAGGGCGTTCGTTTTCGCATCCCTTACGGCCAGACCGTGGCTCTGGTGGGCGAGAACGGCGCGGGCAAGACCACATTGGTCAAGCTGTTGCTGCGCTTCTACGACCCCAGCGAGGGGCGAATATTAATCGGCGGTGTGGACCTGCGCGAGCTCGACCTGGCGGCGTGGCGCCGGAAGGTGGGCGCGGTCTTCCAGAACTTCGGCCGTTACGCCTTTACCCTTGGTGAAAACGTGGGCCTGGCGGACTTGGCGCGGTTGGACGATGAAAAAGCAATAACCGAGGCGGCCAGGGCCGCCGGGCTTGGCGCGCTGTTGGACCGCCTGCCCGAGGGGCTGGATACGTCTCTAGGCCGTGAGTTTGGCGGCGGCGAGATCTCGGGTGGCGAGTGGCAGCGGCTGGCCATCGCTCGGGCGCTCTTTCGCCAGGCGGAGGTGCTGGTCCTCGACGAGCCCACCGCCGCTCTCGACGCCCGCGCCGAGCACCGCATCTTTTCAGACTTCGCCCGGTTGGCCCGCGGCCGTACGGCATTGCTGATCACCCACCGCTTGGCCTCGGTGCGCGAAGCCGACCGGATCCTGGTGCTCAAGGCCGGCCGCCTTGTGGAAGACGGTGGCCACGGCGAACTCCTCGCCAAAGGCGGCGAGTACGCTGAGTTGTGGCGGTTGCAGGCCGAACGGTACAGCCCTTGAGCGATGCTTATTGGGTTGCTCCTTGGACCACGGCCGCTTTTTGCGAGCCTGGTCGCCTTGCGGGGTCTTCAGAAGACAATGGGCGCGTTGTCTTGTTGACCGCGGTCGTACAATCGTGAGGCTCGAATTTCCTGAGGTTGCGCTGAGGTTGCACTTCTGGGTTCCTTAGCGTATATCGAAAAAACAAAGCCCCCGGGCCAGTAGCCTTCGAGGGGACGTCTCTATAATAAAGCGTGGTTTGTAATCGTTACGATGAATGCGTATGCGCTTAGCCGCCCCTTACTCTCGATGAGCAGATCGCGCGCTTAAAAAGCCGCGGCGTTGCCGTTGGTGACGAAGCCGAGGCGTATGCCGTGCTGAAGCGCGTCGGGTACAGTCGCTTGCGGCCGTACCGGTACCCCCCGTCAAGAAGGGGTCGCCGCAGTCTTTGGTTTTGAAATCCGAAGCGTTTCTTACTTGGGGAGGGCTTTTCGCCTGCTGGCTCTTGCGCGCAATAAAAAGCACACCACTCCCGATTCTGGGACGATCGCTGGACGGTATACGCCCTGCCAAGAAGAGGGCATGGCAACGTAAAACCGCTTGCTTCCATGCTCGATGGTGCCGATACCCAAAGCATATACTACGTACCGAGCCACGCCTTGTTCTTGGAGTGGGCTGCGATGGGATCGGTTGGTTTGGCGCAGGAGCCCGAATGCGCATGGAGCAACCTTCCCAAGGGCATTCAGAGCATTGCCTTGAGGCATACGGGATGCCCACGAGACGGCCTTGCGCGCTGGGTTTTCAGCCTTGAATCAGGCTTCGCCCCCCTAGTTTGGTCGTAACGGCATTTTGCGTGACCCGACCGTCGCGCAGGCCTCATACAACGCGGCGCCGGCCCCCGAAGGGGCCGGCGCGGGAGTGGGAGCGAGGGCTACTTGGCGTAGTCCACCGCGCGGGTTTCCCGCACCACGGTCACCTGCACCTGGCCGGGGTAGTCCATGTCGCGCTCGATGCGCTGGGCGATCTCGCGGGCCAGCAGGGTGGCCTTGGCGTCGTTGACCTTGCCGGGCTTGACCAGCACGCGTACCTCGCGGCCGGCCTGGACGGCGAAGGCCTGCTCCACGCCGGGGAAGCTGGTGGCGATCTGCTCGAGCTGCTCCAGCCGCTTGATGTAGTCCTCCATGCTCTCGCGGCGGGCGCCCGGGCGGGCGGCGCTGATGGCGTCGGCGGCGGCCACCAGCACGGCGTAGGTGGTCTCGGCGTTCTCGGGGTCGTGGTGGTGGGCGATGGCGTCGAGCACCTCGGGCGGCTCGCCGAAGCGCTTGGCCAGGGCGATGCCGATGTCCACGTGGGTGCCCTCGATCTCGCGGTCCACGCTCTTGCCGATGTCGTGCATCAGCCCGGCGCGGCGGGCGAGGCCGGTGTCGAGCCCCAACTCGGCGGCCAGCAGGCCGGTCAGGTGGGCCACCTGCACCGAGTGCTTGAGGACGTTCTGGCCGTAGCTGCTGCGGAAGTGCAGCCGGCCCAGAAGCTGCACCAGACCGGGCTTGAGCCCCACCACGCCGGCCTCGAGCGCCGCCTCTTCCCCGCGTTCGTAGAGGAAGTGCTTCATCTCCTCCTTGGCCTTCTCCACCACCTCCTCGATGCGGCTGGGGTGGATGCGGCCGTCGGTGACGAGCTGCTCGAGCGCCATCTTGGCGATCTCGCGGCGCACCGGGTTGAAGGAGCTGAGGATGACCGCCTCGGGGGTGTCGTCGATGATCAGGTCCACGCCCGTCAGCGACTCGAAGGTGCGGATGTTGCGCCCCTCGCGGCCGATGATGCGACCCTTCATGGCGTCGGAGGGGATGGGCACCACGCTCACGGCCAGCTGCGCGGCCGTCTCCGAGGCCTGGCGCTGCACCGCCTGGGCGATCAGGTGCGCGGCCTGCTTCTTGGCCTCCATGCGGGCCCGTTCCATGGCCGCCTTGACGTGGATGGCCTTTTCCTCCTCCAGCTCCTCGTCCAGCCGTTCCAGCAGCTGCCGGCGCGCCTCTTCGCGCGTCAGCCCCGCGATCTCCTCGAGCTTGAGCTCGAGCTCGCGTTCGCGCCGGTCCAGCGCCTCGGCGCGCTGCACCAGCTGGCGCTCCTCCTGGCTCAGCTTTTCTTCGAGCTCGTCCAGGCGGGCGGCGCGGGCGTCCAGTTGCTCGCCGCGGCGGGCCAGCCGTTCGTCCTGGCGCTTCAGCTCCTCGCGCTCCTGGCGGATGGCCTCGAGGTCGCGCTCCACGCGCTCGCGGTCGCGCGCCAGATCGGCCTCCAGGCGCTGGCGCTCCTCGGCCAGGCGCGCTTTCATCTCCTGCTCTACCTTGGCCCGCAGGCGGTCGGCCTCGGCCTCGGCGCGCTCGCGCAAGCTGCGCGCCTCGGCACGCGCCTCCTCCAACTCGCGGCGCGCTTGCTCGCTGAGCCGCTGGGCTTCCTCGCGGGCGGCGGCGCGGATCTGTTCGGCCTCGCGCTGGGCCTCCTCGACGAGGCGGCGTCGCTCCTCCGCCAGCCGCTGGCGCTCTTCCTCGGCGGTGCGGCGCAGCTTTTCGATCTCTTCGACGAGCGGCGCCCCGCCTCCGCCGCCGCGGCGGCCTACCAGCAGAGCGGCGCCCCCGGCCAGGAGGGCGGTGAGGACAACGATGACGACGGTTTCCACGGTCCCCCTCCTAGGCTTCGGTCTCGGGTGCGGTTTCGGTTTCCTGCCCCAGCACCTTGGCGCGAATCTCCTCGATCATCTCGGGGTTCGCGCGCAGGTAGTCGGCGGCCTTCTCCTTGCCCTGCCCCAGGCGGATCTCGCCGTAGGAGAACCAGGAACCGGACTTCTCGATCACGCCCTGATCGGCGGCCACCGTGACCAGATCGGCCACCGGGTCGATGCCGCGGCCGAAGTAGAGCTCGAGCTCGGCCTCGCGGAAGGGCGGGGCGAGCTTGTTCTTGGTCACCTTGACGCGCACCACGTTGGCGATGGGCTGGTCGCCCTTCTTGATGGGCTGACCGCGACGGCGCACGTCCAGGCGGATCGAGCTGTAGAACTTGAGCGCCCGGCCGCCGGTGGTCACCTCGGGGTTGCCGTACATCACCCCCACCTTCTCGCGGATCTGGTTGATGAAGATGGCCGAGGTGTTGCTCTTCGAGAGCACGCCGGTCAGCTTGCGCAGCGCCTGGCTCATCAGCCGCGCTTGCAACCCCACGTGGGAGTCGCCCATCTCGCCCTCGATCTCGGCGCGCGGAACCAGCGCCGCCACCGAGTCCACGACGATTACGTCCACCGCGCCCGAGCGCACCAGCAGCTCCACGATCTCGAGCGCCTGCTCGCCGGTGTCGGGTTGGCTGAGGAGCAGGTTGTCCACGTCCACGCCCAGCTGGCGCGCGTAGACCGGGTCGAGGGCGTGCTCGGCGTCCACGAAGGCGGCCACGCCGCCCAGCTTCTGCGCCTGGGCCACGATGTGCAGCGCCAGGGTGGTCTTCCCGCCCGACTCGGGGCCGTAGATCTCGATGATGCGACCGCGGGGAATGCCGCCGATGCCCAGCGCCAGGTCGAGCGCCAGGCTGCCGGTGGGGATGACCTCCACCTCCTGACGCGGACGCTCGCCCAGGCGCATGATTGCGCCGGTACCGAAGCGCTTTTCAATCTGCTTGAGGGTGCTCGCCAGCGCCTTTTGCCGTTCGTTGTTTTCCACGTTCGTCACGCTCCTTTAGGGAAAAAGTGTCCAAGATGGTGTAGGTGGGGCCTTTCGGGGTAAGCCGGCTTTCGACCAGCACGAAGGCCTCCACGGGGAACTCGAGGTCGAAGACCACCGGCGCCACCCGCGGGGCGGGCCCCTTGCGGCGGGCCAGGGTCAGGTGGGCCTTGAAGCCGCGCTCGTCGTCGAGCCGCTCCGGCAACGCTTCGCGCAGCGCCAGGGCCAGAGGTTCGAAACCCTCGCCCTCGGCGCGGGCGAACCAGACGCGCGGCCGCCCCTCGTTGGGGAAGAAGCCGGTGCCGCGCACCCGGGCGCGGAAGGGGGGTGCGGCCTGCGCCGCCGCGCGTCCCGCCGCGCGTACCCGCGCCAGCTCGGGCTCGGGTACCTCGCCCAAGAAGCCCAGGGTGAGGTGGATCTGATCCTCCCGCACCGGTTTCCAGTTTCCCCGCAGCGCGGCCTGGGCCGCGGCCAGCTCGCGCTGGACGGGCCTGGGGGGGAAGACGGCGAAGAAGAGTCTCATGCGTGGCGGCTCCAAAACAGCGCCAGGGCCGCGTAGGCGGCGCGCAGGCGCACGGCCTCGCGTCCCAGCGGGGGAAAGCGGTAACGCTTCGTTTGGGTGCCGTCCGGCCCGGCCAGCCCGACGAAGACGGTGCCGACCGGGTGCCCTTCCAACTCGTCGGGGCCGGCCACCCCGGTGGTGGCCAGGCCGTAGGTCGCGTTCAGTTCGCGCCTCGCGGCTTCGGCCATGGCCGAAGCGGTCTCGGCGGAAACGGCCCCGTGGGCCGTGAGGGTGTCGGTAGGCACGCCAAAACGGGCCTTAGCGCCCATAGAATAGGATACCACGCCGCCCAAATAGTTCCGGCTGGCGCCGGGGACCTCGGTCACCAGCGCGGCCAGCAGCCCGCCGGTGAGCGACTCCATGGTGGCCAGGCTGGCGCTACGTGCGCGCAGCAGTTCGAGCACCCGCCCGGCGAGGGTGTCGCCCTCGCGGCCCCAGACGTGCCCCTCGAGCCGCGCGGCCGCCTGCTCGAGCCAGCGCTCCGCCGCCTCCGGCCCGCCCTCGGCGCTCAGGTGCACGCCGTCGGCGTGGGCGTAGATGCCGCTCGTCACCCCGGCGTCCCAGAGGCCCGCGAGCCGCTCCATGATCTGCGATTCGCCGAGGCCCCAGGTCTTGAGCTCCCGGCGCACGGTGCCGCTCTCCGGCAGCCCCAGCCGCGGCAGCAGCCCGGCCCACATCGGCCGCCACTCCGCCGGTGGACCCGGCAGGGCCACCAGGTCGCGGCCGCCTTCGCGCAGCCACCAGCCCGGGGCGGTGCCGCGCGGGTTGGGCAGCCAGGCGGCGGCCCGCGGCTTGACGGCCTGCTTGACGTTGATGCGCGTCATGGTGCGGCCGCGCTCGTGGAAAAACGCCTCGATGCGCTCGCGCATCGCCGGGTCTTCCGCGAGCTCCAGCCCCAGGCCGACGGCCACCGCCTCGGTGGTCACGTCGTCGGGGGTGGGCCCGAGGCCGCCCAGGAAGACGAGCAGGCGCGCCCCCGCCCAGAGCTCGCGCGCGGTCTGCGCCAGGCGCGCGGGGTCGTCGGCGACGCGCAGGGTGCGCCAGACCTCGAGCGCGTAGGGGCGCAGGCTGGCGGCCACTTCGGCGGTGTTGGTGTCGAGCGTCTCGCCGCGAATCAGCTCGCTGCCGACGCCGACGATCTCGGCGGTTTCCATCGTTGCCGGGGTTTTGAAAACCCTCCGTCATTCTAACCGGAACGAAGGCGGGTTTTCTGCGGCTTTGCGCCTCGGGAAAATGAGCGCGAACCCTGGCAGGCCGCGGTTTGCACGCCGCCAGCAGAGCGGCGGCCCCGTTCGGAGCCGCCCGCTACGACGCTTTTCTTTTGCCCCGCTATGGATTCACCGAGTAGATGGCGTAGGCGTTTCCGTAGTCGGCCAGCAGGTAGAGCTTGCCGCCCAGGCTGGTCAGGCCGCGGTAGTTGTCGCCTACGTCGAGGGCGGGCAGGACGTAGCTGCGGGCGATCTTGTTATTGGTGGTGTCGAGCTCGACGATCTGGTTTTCGTTCCAACCGAGAAGGGTTATCAGCCCCCAGAGCTTGCCCTGGTGGATGGCCAGCTTGTCTACGAAAAAGTCAAGAGGGTGGACTTTGACCAGAGTGTCGGGTTCGGCGTCCGAGTCGACCTCGAGCAGCTCGCTTTGGTCGGTGCTAAGGTTCTGCCCGGCTAGCCAGAGTCGGGTGCCGTAGGCGGCCCCAAAGGTGGCCAGCTCGTGGGACAGGTCTAGCCTGGTGTCGATCGAATCCTGCTCGGAGCCGCCAAGCCGCATGCGTTTGATCGTCGAGATGCGGCCGGCGAACTCGGTGGCCCAGAAGTCGCCCCCTTGCATGGTTTGGATCGCCGAGTAGCCACTGTTGGTGAGCAGCTGCGCCGTGCCGAGCTGGCCGGTGGCCGGGTTTATCTGGTAGACGTTGCCGCCCTCATCAGCCAGCCAGAGGTTGGCGCCGTCGCTGGTAATGTTGGAGCCCGACTTTACTCCCAGATGCACCTCGACCGGGCCCGAGGCGAAGGCGATCGTCTGGCACTTTACCTCGGCGGGCACCTCGTAGACCTTCTTGAAGGTTGCTTGCTGGCCGTTGGTGTTCTTGAGGGTCAGGGTGTCGCCAGAGATGCTGAGCAGGTAGGTGGCCTCTGAAGAAGGGCCGGTCTTCAGGGAAAGCGAGCTCTGGTCGGCATGGTAAGGAATCTTCGGGCACGACTTGAGGTTGGCCGCGGCGACGCCGCCGTAGGCGCCTGCCGTGTAGGGGTCGGAGAGGTCAAGGTACTGCAGGTCGCCACGAACCCAGTACGAAAAATCGATCTGGCTGCTTTGCAGTTGCCAGACCCCGCTAGCGGAGGGTTGGGCCGGTGGCTGGCTGCAGGCCGCCAGGGCCAGCACCAGTACGAGGATGAATAGCAACATCTTCTTCATTCGCATCTCCTAACGTGCAGCAACAACGCTACGCGCCCAGGCTAAAGAGGCGTGCGTCACAACCCCGTCACAAATCGGGTCGAGGGAAAAGGCGACCGTCAGAAAGAGCTCGTTCGTGACGTAAAAAGGGAACTTTATGAACTAGAGGCCCTAGGTCGCGGATAGGAGCGAGACGCCCTCCGGGCACATGGGTGAGTCGTGTTAAAACACCCACCCCGGGAAAAGACGCCTTGGCTCGGTGGTGGGTCACGGAGGGATGGTCTTACGTATGGTAAGATGTGCGTATGCCGATTGCCCGTCTTTCCAGCAAGGGGCAGCTGGTTCTGCCCAAGGCGGTGCGCGACGCGCTCGGGATCGGACCCGGAGACGAGCTTTGGGTGGAGGTCGAGGAGGGTTCCATCCGCATCGTGCCGCGTAAAAAACGCCGCCTCGAGGACGTGTTAAAGCGGCTGCCCGGTCACTCGCCGCGAAAGCGCTTCGCTAGCGACGAAAAGCTGATCGAGGCCGAGCGCGAGGAGGCGCGCAAGCGGTGGCGGCGCTAATCGTCGACGCCAACGTTTTACTAAGGTTGATTACCCGCGAGCCCCGGGGCATGTACGAAGCGGCGCGGAACTTCTTGCTCGAGCTGGAGGAAGACGGGGAGAAAGCCGCGGTTCACCCGGTGCACGCAGCCGAGGTGATCTACGTGCTCGAGGGCGAGTTGTACGGCCTCGCGCCCGCCGAGGCGGCCGGTGAGCTGCTGACGCTGCTGGAAGGACGCGTCTTCGCCCCGGTGGAAGAGCCCGCACTTTTGCGGGCGCTCGCCGCCTACCCCGGCTCGGGTCTGGACTTTCCCGACGTCTTTTTGCTCGCCTGGGCCCGCGAACACGGGCTGCGGGCGTTAAGTTTCGACCGGAAGCTGGCAAGCAAATATCCAGACATCACGGTCCCCGGATAGTTGCGCCCGCTTTTTTGATCGCCACCATTTTTAATGGGCAGTGAAGAAAGGCTTTTTACTTGGAACCGATGCATTGTTTTTCGCAGCGGTTCGGGGCGAGCGGGTTCTGCTTGGCCGCGTTTCAAAGTATGTCGATCGGGACACCTCCGGGTTGCTCGGTTATCCGAGTCCTAATGGGCGGGGGCAAATCGGCTGATGCGCCGCCATGCTATTCCGAACCCAAGAAGCATGCGCAAACGGATGCTTATCGTAATCTCACCAAAATATCATAGGGGGGGTAAGTTGCGGACGAAGGAGGTAAGGAACGGGAGGAATTAACCACAAGCCGACCAAGGGCATCAAACTGGTGGCTTCCGCTGCACGGGTCAGCCGAGTCGTTGGCATGACGCTCGAAATGATTCTGGCTGCGAATACGGCGTATGAAGAGGCCATCATCGCCGCGTTCAACGGCTCGTATGACGAAGCCGCGTCGCACCACGACCAGAGCATCGACCTCGCCGCCGCCGCCAAGCGCCGCCTGCGCGATGTGGACGCCGCTTACGCCATGATGCTCGAGGACATTGCCATCGAGCGCTACCCTGGGAACCCGCTGGCTCCTCAACTCGAACCCGAAGAGCTCCTTGGCGAACTTGCAGACGCCGTCTTAATCGATGCGAACACCGCGCTTTTCGGCGAGATCGCCGAGAGCATCAAGGCCCAAAACTTGGTGGAAACGTTCAAGCAGGAAAGGGCTTCGTTTGCTAAAGTCGGCCGGCGCTTCGACCCCTACCTGGAGGCTCTTAGAGAATCCCGCGCGCAGCTTGAGGCTAACGCTCGCGACCCGAGAGTATGGGTGCAGGTGGTGGACGAAGGCGGGGTCCCGATTCGCTCGACGTACCTTGCGTTGCTAACGGCTTACCTAGGGGCTTTCCAACGCTTCGTCTACAGTACGGCTATCTCGACCGACCTTTATTATGAGACAGAAGGGTACGGCCGCCTCGCCCATGAGCGAACCACCGTACGCCGTTGAGGCCCTAGGGCTCGAGAAGACCTACCCTGGAGGGCCGGCGGCTCTCCGGGGTATCGACTTCTACCTGCGATCCGGCGAGCGGGTGGCTCTTCTCGGGCCGAACGGGGCAGGCAAAACCACGCTAGTCAAAACTATAGCCGGACTGCTTACCCCGGATGCTGGCGAACTCAAACTGTTCGGGGCCCGTCCTGCGCCGTCTCTGCGACGCATGCTCGGCTTCCTTTACGAGGAAGCCGAGAACCTTTATGGCTACCTGACAGGGTGGGAAAATCTGCTCTTTTACGGCAGGCTCGCGGGCGTACGCGAACATACCTTACGGCGGCGAGCTTTGGAGTTGCTCGACGAGTTCGACTTGGAGGCCGCAAAGGGTCGGCCGGCCCAGAGCCTCTCGCGCGGGCAGAAGCAGCGACTGGCCCTGGCCAGCGTGCTGATCCAGGGGGCCCAGGTCTACGTCCTCGATGAGCCGACCCTGGGACTCGATCTGCCTGCCCAACGCGACCTCATCGCGCGTATTCAGGAGCTTCCCACCGTTATGGTTACGACGCATGACTCGGTGCTCGCCTGGGAGGTCGCCGACCGCTTCGTGGTGATGGAGGGGGGCAAGGTTCGCAAGGTCCTGAACCGGATGGACCTTGCTGATTTAGGTGTCGGGAATCCGGAGGAGCTACGTAAATGGCTCTTGGAGGTGTACGGGTGAGCCGCCTTCTCCTAGCTTTTCTTGCACGCGGCTATGCTGTTCAAAAGCGTTACTTCGCTGACTACGCCCTGGGTCTTTTGGTGAAAGTGTTCTTCTTCACAGCCATTCTCTACGGCAGCCAGGGAAGCACGATGCGATCGACGTACGTAGCTGGGTTCTTGCTCTGGTACTTCGCGGCGCACCTGCTGGCGCGGATGGCCAACTTCTTTTTAGAGGAGGCCTACCTGGGCACGTTGGCGCGGCTGCTTTCCTCGCCCCACCCGCCTGTGGCGATCGTGGCGGCGCTTTCGTTGGCCGAGCTGCTGGTAGCCCTGCCCTGGGTCGCCGTCCTGGGTGTCTATGCGTGGTGGAGCGGAGTTTCTCTGGCTGGGTTGGGGTTGGGGGCGCTTGGCGCGGCCCTGCTGGCGCTGCTGGGCGTTTGGGGTTTGGGTCTTGCGCTGCTCGCGGCGTCGCTGCGCTACAAGCAGGTGGGAAGCTTCACCGAGATGTTGACATTCTATCTCCTCCTCTTTTCCGGCTTTTTCGTCTCCTGGGAAAAGCTTCCCCTCATGGTGCGCGCCATCAATGCCCTAAACCCGCTTTACCAAATGGTTATGGCGCTCTCGGGTCGGGAGTATTTAGGGCTTTTAGCGTCGGCTGCATTTTGGCTCCTCGTCGGCGGCCTAGCCTTGGCTTACAGCTATCGATGGGCCCTGCGGGCGGGTCGCTTGCTCGACTATTGAGCCAAGCAAGCGTGCGACCGCCTCGGCGGTTTGGCTCAGCTCATCTCCTCCAGCCACGCGACCACCGCCTCGGCGGCGGCCAGGTTGGTGGCCAGGGGTACGTCGTGCACGTCGCAGATGCGCATGAGCGCGCTCACGTCGGGCTCGTGGGGCTGGGCGGTGAGCGGGTCGCGGAAGAAGATGACCGCGAGGATGCGGTCCTCGGCGACGGCCGCGCCGATCTGCAGGTCGCCGCCGAGCGGCCCCGACTGCACCCGCTCCACCTCGAGCCCCGCCTTTTGCTCGAGCATCTTCCCGGTGGTCCCGGTGGCGATGAGCCGAAAGCGCGAGAGCAGGTCGCGGTGATCCTTGGCGAAGGCGATCAGGTCGGCCTTTTTTTTGTCGTGGGCGATCAGCGCCAGCGCCTTTTTCATACCCCCAGCTTACCCGCCTATACTGGGGGCGATGAAACCGGAACTGAACCTCAACTTTCTCGAGGAACTGCTGGCGGCGGTGGGCCCCAGCGGTTTCGAGGACGAGGCCGCGCGCGTCTGGGTGCGCGAGGCCGAGGGGCTGGCCGAAGAGGTCTGGCGCGACGCCCACGGCAACAGCTACGCCCGCATCCGCCCCGGGGGAAAGCCCCGGATCATGCTCGCCGGCCACATCGACGAGATCGGCCTGATCGTCACCTACATTTCCGACGAGGGGTTTGTCTACGTCGAACCGCTGGGCGGCTGGGACCCGCAGGTGTTGGTGGGTCAGCGGGTGCGCTTTCTGGGCAGGAAGGGGCACGTTCTCGGGGTGGTGGGGCGCAAGCCCATCCACGCGCTCGAGCCCGACGAACGCCGCAAGGCCGTGAAGCTCAAGGAGCTGTGGATCGACGTGGGCGCCGCGAACAAGGACGAAGCGCAGGAGGCGCTCGAGGTGGGCAGCGTGGGGGTGATCGACCAGCCGCTGCGCTACCTGATGGGGCGACGGGTGGTGAGCAAGGCCATCGACAACCGCATCGGCGCCTTCGTGGCGCTCGAGGCGCTGCGGCGGGCCCAGGAGCTGGGGGGCGAGGCCGAGGTGGTGGCCGTGGCCACCGCGCAAGAGGAGATCGGCGCTTGGGGCGCGCGCACCGCCGCGTTCAGCCTGAAACCCGACACCGCGCTGGTGGTGGACGTGACCCACTGCAGCCGGCAGCCGGGGGTGGACCCCAAGCAGCACGGCGAGGTGGCCCTGGGTAAAGGGCCCAGCCTCGCCGTGGGCCCCTACGCCCACCCGGGGGTGCTGGCACGGCTACGCGAACTGGCCGCCGAGCACGGCATCCCCTACGCGCTCGAAGCCCACGGGCGCTGGTCGGGCACCGACGCCGACGAGATCGCCGTGGTGCGCGAGGGCGTGCCCGCGGCGGTGGTGGCCGTGCCCAACCGCTACATGCACTCGCCCTCCGAGATGATCGACCTGGGCGACGTCGAGCGCACCGTGGAGTTGATGGCGCGCTACGCCGCGGCGCCGCTTACGGAGCTGGTGCGGACGTGAGCCTGACCCTGAAGGAGGCCCAGGAGCGGGTGGACGCCTGGATCGGCCGCTTCGAGGAGGGTTACTTTCCGCCGCTGCTGATGCTCGCGCGCCTGACCGAAGAGACCGGCGAGGTGGCGCGGGTGCTGGCCCACGCCCACGGCAAGACGCCCAAGCCGGGCGAGGCTGCGGGCGAGCTGGCCGAGGAGCTGGCCGACCTGCTCTTCGTGCTCATCAGCATGGCCAACAGCCACGGCATCGACCTGGAGGAGGCCTTCCTGGCGGCCATGGCCAAGTACGAAGCGCGCGACGCCGGGCGCTGGACGCCGAAGCGGCCGTGAACCTCCTGCGCTCGCGGCTCCTCGCCGCGCCCCACGGCTTCACCACCCGTACCGGCGGCGTGAGCACCGGCGTCTACGCCTCGCTCAACCTCTCGACGGCCACCGGCGACGACCCGGCGGCCGTGGCCGAGAACCGCCGCCGGGTGCGGGCCGCCTTTGGCGGCGCGCCGCTGGCGCGGCTCAGCCAGGTCCACGGCACCGCCGTGCACGCCGTTTCCGGCCCCGGGGTGTGGGAGGGCGACGGGCTGGTGAGCGCGGAACCGGGGATCGTCCTCGCCGTGAGCGTGGCCGACTGCTACCCGCTTTTGATCGAGGATCCCCAGGTGGGCGCGGTGGCCGCGCTGCACGCGGGCTGGCGCGGGGTGCTGGGAAAGATCCTGGCCGTGGGGGTGGAGCGGCTGGTAAGCCTGGGCGCCGAGCCGGCCCGGTTGCGCCTGGCCGTGGGTCCGGGGATCGCCGGCCCCAGCTACCAGGTGAGCGCGGAGCTGGCCGAGCGGTTCGCGGCGGCGGGCTACGGGGACGCCGTCCTCCCCGACCCCCAACCCGGCAAGGCCCGGCTCGACCTGCCGACGGCGATCCTGAAGCAGGCGCTCCAGCTGGGCCTGGCGCGTGAGCGAATCGGGTTTTCGGGCCTCGACACCTTCGCCCACCCCGAGCTCTATTCCTACCGGCGCGACGGGTCCGAAAGCGGGCGCATGTGGGGCCTCATCCAGGTGCCCCCGAACGCGGGGTAGGCTGGGGCCGATGCGGCTCTTGTGGCCCAAGGCGCGCGTGCGGCGCGTCACCGAACTGACCCCCGCGTGGCTGCGCGCGCGCAGCCTGCGCGGTCTCGTGGTGGACCTCGACAACACCCTGGTGCCCTACGGCGTCGCCCCGCCGGCGGAGGGCGAGCTGGCCGCGTGGAACCGCGCGCTGGCGGAGGCGGGGATCCCCGTCTTCATCGTGTCCAACGCCAAACCCGGACGCACCCGCGCCTGGGCGCGGTCGCTGGGCCTCGAGGGCTGGGGGCTCGCGGGCAAGCCCTTCCCCTGGAGCCTGCGCCGCGCCGTGCGGCGTATGGGGCTCGCGCCGCGCGAGGTGGCCGTGGCGGGCGACCAGCTCTTCACCGACGTGCTGGGGGCCAACCTGATCGGGGCCTACTCCGTGCTCGTCGAGCCCATCGAGCCGAAGAAGGGGCTGCCGCACACCCGCTGGGTACGTGCGCTCGAGCGGCGCATTTTGGACCGTATTCCAAGCCCCCAAAACGGGGGTGCACGTGAGCCGGAATTTGGTGAATAATCAAAGGACGCGGCAGGAACGGGCGGCTATACTTGAACTGACGTCTGCAGGACGCCCGGATTCGGCTGGAGGAAACGAATGAGCGTATTGACGATTGGCGATAAGCGGCTCGGAGCCGCGCTTATTGAACTCGGCCACTTGAAGGACGAGGATTTGCAGCGTGCCCTGGAACGGCACCGCGAGATCGGGGGCTCGCTCGCCGAGGTGATCGTGGACATGGGGCTGCTCTCCGAGCAGCGCATGGCCCAGGTGATCGAAGAGGCCTTCGGGATTCCCCTGGTCAACCTGCACGAGGTGGAGATCGCGCCCGAGGTCAAGGCCAAGCTGCCGGCGGAAAAGGCGCGCGAGCTCGAGGCCATTCCCTTCGGTCTCGACAGCGACACCCTGCGCGTCGCCTTTACCAACCCCCTCGACACCCTGCGCGTCGACGAGGTGGAAGACCTCACCGAGATGCTGGTCGAGCCCTACCAGGTGCTCCGCCCCTCGTTTGAGTACGCGCTGGCCGTCAACTACCCCGAGCTGGGGCTCGAGCCGCCGCCTCCCCCCAGCCCCGTTCCCGAACACGAGCTGCGCCTGGGAGAGCTGCTGATCCAAAAGGGCCTGCTCAAGAAGGACGAACTGGAGCAGGCGCTGGTCGAGCAGGAAAAGACGGGCGAGCTGCTGGGGCGCATCCTGGTGTCCAAGGGCTGGATCGAAGAGGCCCAGCTCTACGAGGCGCTGGCCGAGCAGGAGAAGGCGGAGTTCCTCCCCCGCACCGACAAGGTCGAGGTCGACCCCGACAGCGCCAACCTCTTCCTGCGCACCGACGCGCTGCGCTACCACGCGGTGCCCGTCAAACAGGACCGCAAGCGCGTGCACGTGGTGGTCTCCGACCTGCGCCACCGCCACGCCATCGAAGAGCTTCTGGGCAGGAAGGCCAAGTTCATCCTCACCCTCCCCGACGAGTGGGAAAAGCTCTTCAACCGCGCCTACCCCGGCTCGGGCCGCCTGGGCGAGTCGCTGGTGCAGGAGGGCAAGCTCGACCGCGACAGCCTGCGCCAGGCCCTCAAGGTGCAGGAGCGCCTGGGCAAGGCGCGACCGTTGGGCGAGGTGCTCGTCGAACTCGGGTACGTGAGCCCCGACGACGTGGAGGAGGCGCTCAAGAAGCAGCGCGCCGGCGGCGGGCGCCTCGAGGACACCCTCGTGCAGTCGGGCAAGATCAACCCCGAGATGCTCGCCCAGAGCCTGGCGATCCAGCTCGGCTACGACTACATTGATCCCGTAGAGAACCCACCCGATCCCGGCGTGCTGCACCTGGTGGGCGAGAACACCGTGCGCCGCTACACCGTCTTCCCGCACCACCTCGAGGGCGACGCCCTGGTGGTGCTCATGAAGGACCCGCGCAACATCTGGGCGATCGACGACCTGCGGGTCTTCACCAAGCACGAGATCATTCCCGCCGTCGCCACCGAGGAGCAGATCGTCAAGCTGATCGAGCGCTTCTACGGCTCGAGCGGCGACCTCGACGAACTCACCAAGGAGTTCGCCCACAAGCACCCCGAAGAAGAAGAGACCAGCTCCGACCTCGACGACAACGCGGTGGTGCGCCTGGTCAACACCATCATCCGCGAGGCCTACCTGCAGGACGCCTCGGACATCCACATCGAGCCGCGCGAGACCGACGTGATCGTGCGCATCCGCATCGACGGCGCGCTGCGCGAGTACATGCGCCTGCCCAAGGGCGCGGCCCCGGCCATCGCCAGCCGCATCAAGATCATGGGCAACCTCGACATCGCCGAGCGCCGCCTGCCCCAGGACGGGCGCGTGCGCTTCAAGGACCGCAGCATCGACCTGGACCTGCGCCTTTCCACCCTGCCCACGGTCTACGGCGAGAAGTCGGTGATGCGCCTGTTGCGCAAGGCCACCGAGATCCCCGAGATCGAAGGCCTCGGCTTCGCCCCCGACGTCTTCGAGCGCTTCCAGGAGGTGATCAGCAAGCCCTACGGCATCTTCCTGATCACCGGCCCCACCGGTTCGGGTAAGTCGTTCACCACCTTCTCGATCCTCAAGCGCGTGGCCACCCCCGACAAGAACACCACCACGATCGAGGACCCGGTCGAATACGAGATCCCCGGCATCAACCAGACCCAGGTCAACATGGCCGCGGGCCTCGACTTCGCCCGCGCCCTGCGCGCCTTCCTGCGTCAGGACCCGGACATCATCATGGTCGGCGAGATCCGTGACTCGGAAACCGCGCAGATCGCCACCGAAGCGGCCCTCACCGGTCACCTCGTGATCGCCACCCTGCACACCAACGACGCCGCCGGTGCGGTCACCCGTCTCGACGAGATGGGCGTCGAGCTCTTCAACATCTCGGCCTCGCTCATCGGCGTGCTGGCCCAGCGCCTCGTGCGCAGGGTCTGCGACCACTGCAAGGTGGAGGTCGAGCCCGACCCCTCGGTGCTGCGCCGCCTCGACCTGGACGAGGAGCAGTTCAAGGAGGCCACCCTCTACCGCGGCGTCGGCTGCGAGCGCTGCAACGGCACCGGCTACAAGGGCCGCTACGCGATTCACGAGCTCATGGTCATCAACGACGAGATCCGCCGCGCCATCGTGGAGGGCAAGTCCGCGACCGAGATCAAGGAACTGGCGCGCAAGCACGGTATGAAGACGCTGCGTGAGGACGGGGTCTACAAGGCCATGCAGGGCATCACCACCCTGGAAGAGGTCATGGCCCGCACGATCGAGTAAGGGAGGCAAGGATGCAGAAGGTACCCGATATCGTCGATTTGCTCAAAATGTCGGTGGAGCGCGAGGCCTCGGACCTGGTCATCACCGTGGCCCTGCCGCCGATGGTCAAGATCGACGGCGAGTTCCACCCCACCGAGTACGAACCGCTCACCCCACAGGACACCCGCAAGCTGATGTACGCGCTGATGGATGAGAAGCAGCAGCGCCAGTTCGAGGAGAACAAGGAGCTGGACTTCTCCTTCAGCCTGCCCGGCAGCGGCCGCTTCCGCGTCAACGTCTTTTTCCAGCGCGGCTCCGTGGGCGGGGTGCTGCGCGTGGTGCCCACCGTCATCAAGTCCTTCGACGACCTGGGCCTCCCCAAGAACATCGGCGAGCTTGCGCTCAGCCCCCGCGGGTTGCTGCTGGTCACCGGCCCCACCGGTTCGGGTAAGTCCACCACCCTGGCCTCGATGCTCGACTACATCAACGAGAACCGGCGGGCCCACGTGGTCACCATCGAGGACCCGATCGAGTTCTTCCACAAGCACAAGATGTCGATCATCAACCAGCGCGAGGTGGGCACCGACACCCAGGGCTTCCACGAGGCGCTGCGCAGCGTGCTGCGCCAGGCGCCCGACGTGATCCTGGTCGGCGAGATGCGCGACTACGACACGATCTCCGCCGCCATCACCGCCGCCGAGACCGGCCACCTGGTCATGGGCACGTTGCACACCAACTCGGCCCCCGAGACGATCGACCGCATCGTCGACGTCTTTCCCCAGAACCAGCAGGAACAGGTGCGGGTGCAGCTCGCCAACAACCTGGTCGCGGTGCTCACGCAGCAGCTCCTGCCCAAGGCCTTCGGCGACGGCCGCGTGCTCGCTTACGAGCTCATGGTGGCCACCCCTGCGGTGCGGGCGCTGATCCGCGAGGGCAAGAGCCACCAGCTGACCAGCGTGATCCAGACCGGCGGCCAGCACGGGATGATCACGATGGACGCCCACCTGGCCGACCTCTACCGCCGCAAGGTGATTTCCTACGAAACGGCGCTCTCGCGCGCGGTCGATCCCAAGGAGTTCACCCGGCTGGCGGGCGTGGGCGCCGGCGCCGGCGCGCCGGGTGGGGCCCCCTCCCCGCGCCGGCGCTGAACACCTGGAGGATTCACAGGGTGCGGCGACGGGTTGACGGCTCCTCCGGCTGCGGGAATAATTAGGCCATCCGGCGTCGCCGGTGGCCCCTTATGACGGAGCCGAACGCGTTGCTCACGCTCAAAAACGTTACCAAGCGCTTTCCTGGCGTGGTGGCCGTAGACCGCGTCAGCCTGGAGGTCTATCCGGGCGAGGTGCACGCGCTCTTGGGCGAGAACGGGGCCGGGAAGACGACGCTGGTCAGCCTCCTCTACGGCCTCTACCCCCCCGACGAGGGGGAGATTTTTTGGCGGGGGCGGCGGGTGCGCATCCGCTCGCCGCAGGAGGCCATCCGCATGGGGATCGGGCTGGTGCCGCAGCACCCGCTGCTGGTGCGGGCGCACACGGTGCTCGAGAACCTGGCCCTGGGGATGCCCCGGGGCTTTCTCTTTCCCACCCGGGGGCTGGAGGCCCGCATCGCCGAGCTGACCCACCACTACGGGTTCCGCTTCGACCCCCACGCCCCCGTGTGGCAGCTCTCCGAGGGGGAGAAGCAACGGGTGGAGATCGTGCGCGCCCTCCTGCAGGGGGCCCGCCTGCTCGTCCTCGACGAGCCCACCTCGGTGCTCACGCCCCAGGAGGCGCGCGAGCTCTTCAAGGTGATCCGCCGCATGCGCAGCGAGGGTGAGGCCGTCATTTTCATCAGCCACAAGCTCGACGAGGTGCTCGAGGTGGCCGACCGCATCAGCGTGCTGCGCAAGGGACGGCTCGTGGGGCAGGTGACGCGCGCCGAAGCCGACAAGGCCGAACTCGCGCGGATGATGGTGGGGCGGCAGGTCAGTTTCGAGCGCACCAAGCCGCCGGCGCGGCCCGGGGAGGCGGTGCTCGAGCTCGCGGGCGTCCACGTCACCAACGACCGCGGTTTGCCCGCGTTGCGCGGGGTTGACCTGCGGGTGCGCGCCGGCGAGATCCTGGGTCTGGCGGGCGTGGCCGGCAGCGGCCAGCGCGAACTCGTCGAGGTGGTCACGGGACTGCGCCGGCCCGAGCGCGGCGAGGTGCGGGTCCTCGGGCGGGCGCCCTGGAGCCGCCGCCGCGCGCGCATCGCCCACATCCCCGAAGACCGCCGCCGTCAGGGCGTGGCCGGCGGCCTCGACCTGGCCGAGAACCTGATCCTGCACGACTACGGCCGTCCCCCCTTCGCGCGCGGACCGCTGCTCGACCGCCGCGCCGTCTACGCCTTCGCCCGCGAGCAGATCGCGCGCTACCGCATCGACCCGCCCGACCCCCGCACGCCGGCGCGCCTGCTCTCCGGGGGCAACCTGCAGAAGCTGATCCTGGCGCGCGAGCTCCACGGGGAGCCGCCCCTGATCGTCGCGGTCCACCCCACTTACGGCCTCGACGTGGGGGCGACCGAGCTCGTGCACGAGCTGCTCATCGAGCAGAGCCGCGGCGGTGCGGCGGTGCTGCTCGTCTCCGAGGACCTCGACGAGGTCCTCGCCCTCGCGGACCGGGTGGCCGTGATCCAGGGCGGCCGTATCGTCGGCGAGGTGCCCGCGGAGGCGGCCGACCGCGAGCGCATCGGGCTGTGGATGGCGGGGGTGGGGGCGTGAGGCGGATCGGCCCTTTCCTCGTGGAGAAGGACCTGGTGGTACCTGCGGGGCGGCTGCTCGCGGTTTCGAGCGCGGCGCTGCTGATGGCCTTTTTCGCGGCGGGGCTGGTCTTCTGGGCCTACGGAACGAGCCCGGTCCTGGCCTACCGCACGATCTTCGTCGAAACCCTGCTCAGCCCCAGCGGCTTCGCCGAGGGGGTGCGCCGGGCGATCCCGCTGCTGCTCGCGGGCGTGGGGCTGGTCCTCGCCTTCCGCGGCCAGTTCTGGAACATCGGCGCCGAGGGGCAGCTGCTGCTCGGCGCGGTGGCCGCCGCCGGGGTGGCCCTCTTCGCCCCCGTCCCCGCCGCCCTCAAGCTGCCGGCGATGTTCCTGGCGGGCTTCGCCGCCGGCGGGCTTTGGGCGGCGGTACCGGCGCTCCTCAAGCTGCGCCTGGGCGTTAACGACGTGCTCACCACGCTGATGCTCAACTACGTGGCCGTCTACCTCGTCGAGTGGCTGATCCACGGACCCTGGCGCGGCCGCACCGCCTTCGGCTTCGCCTACACCGACCGCTTCCCGGAGGCGGCCATGCTGCCGCTCATCCCCGGGACCTACGTTCACTGGCCCACGCTGGCGCTGGCGCTGCTGCTCGCGGGGGCGGCCTGGTTCGTGCTCGCGCGCACCGCCTGGGGCTACCCGGTGCGGGTCACCGGCGACAATCCCGAAGCGGCGCGCTATGCGCACATGCCCGTCTTCTGGGTGGTCTTCGGGGTGGCGCTCGCCTCGGGCGGGCTGGCCGGACTGGCCGGCGTGGGCGAGGTGGCCGGGGTGCACGGCCGCTTGCTGGGGGCCTACCAGATCTCGCTGGGCTACGGCTACACCGCGATCATCGTCGCCTGGCTGGCGCGCGGCAACCCGCTGGGCGCGGTGCTCACCGCGCTCTTCATGGGCCTCGTCTTCGCCAGCGGCGACGTGATGAAGGTCGCGCTGCAGATGCCCTTCCGGGTCACCGACGTCTTCAACGGGCTGATCCTCTTCTTCCTGATCTCCACCGAACGCCTGCTTTACTACCGGGTGCGCTGGGCCCCGGAGCGAAAGGAGCGCTGATGGAGGACTGGATCTGGACCACGCTGGTGCGGGCGCTCGCCTTCGGGACGCCGATTTTGCTCGCGGGGCTGGGCGAGATCTACGCCGAGCGCAGCGGGGTCGTCAACCTGGGGGTCGAGGGGATGATGGCCGTGGGGGCGCTGGCGGCCTTCGCCGCGGCGCAGTCTAGCGGCAGCCCCTACCTGGGGCTGGCCGCCGCGGTGCTGGTGGGGGCGTTGATCGCGCTGCCCTTCGCGGTCGCTTCGATCACGCTGCGCGCCAACCAGTACGTGGCGGGCCTGGCGCTCACCATGCTGGGCCTCGGTCTTTCGGGTCTTTTGGGCAAGCCCTACGAGGGCGCGCCGCTGGCGCACCCGCTACCTGAGAGCGGCTTCGTCGTGGCCGCGCTAGTGCTGGCCGTGGTGCTGTGGTTCTTCTTACGCCACACCTTCACCGGCCTCGTTCTCCGCAGCGCCGGTGAGAACCCCGAGACCGTGGACGCGATGGGGATCAACGTCTACGCCGTGCGCTACGGCGCGGTCGTCTTTGGCGGGGCGATGGCCGGGCTGGCGGGCGCCTTCCTTTCGCTGGCCTACCGGCCCAGCTGGGCCGACGGCATCACCTCGGGGCTGGGCTGGATCGCGGTGGCGCTGGCGATCTTCGCGGCCTGGCACCCGCTCAAGGCGGTGGGCGCGGCGCTCTTGTTCGGCGCGCTCTACCACCTTTCCTACCGCTTGCAGGCCGTGGTGTCGCCCGAGTTCCTCAAGGCGATGCCCTACCTGTTCGTGGTGCTGGTGTTGTCCCTGAGCGCACTCCGGCGGGGTCCGTCGGGAGCCCCGGAGGCGCTGGGAACCCCCTACGTACGGGGGGAACGCAGGTAGCAGGGGAGGAAGGTCTATGCGGAAAGGGTTCTGGGTGACGTTGGTGGTGCTCCTGGGCGCGCTCGGTTTCGCGCAGGGAGACAAGCTCAAGGCGTGCTGGATCTACGTGGGGCCGGTGGGCGACTACGGCTGGAGCCACGCCCACGACCAGGGCCGCATCGCGGCGGAGAAGGCGCTGCCCTGGCTGGAGACGCAGTACGTGGAAAGCGTGCCCGAGGCCCAGGCGGAGGCCTACATCGACCGGCTGGTGAAGCAGGGGTGCGAGGTCATCTTCGCCACCAGCTTCGGCTACATGGACAGCGTGCTGGCGGCCGCGCGCAAGCACCCGGACGTGATCTTCGCGCACGCCACCGGCTTCAAGCGCGCCCCCAACGTGGCCACCTACATGGCCGACTTCTACCAGCTCTACTACCTCAACGGCCTGATGGCCGGGGCGCTGACCAAGACGGGCAAGGTCGGCTACGTGGGCGCCTTCCCCATCCCCGAGCTGAAGCGTCACATCAGCGCCTTCGCGCTGGGGGTGCGGACGGTCAACCCCGACGCCGAGGTGCTGGTGCGTTGGATCTACGAGTGGTACAACCCCGCCGCCGCCAAGGAGGCCACCGAGGCGCTGATCGCCGAGGGGGCCGACGTCTTCGCCTTTACCGAGGACACCCCCACGGTGATCCAGGTGGCGGCCAAGAAGGGCCTGCCCAGCTTCAGCCACTACTCGCCGATGAAGCGCTTTGCGCCGGACCAGGTGGTGAGCGGGCAGCTGGTGCACTGGGAGAAGATCTACATCGACTTCCTGGCCAAGGTCTACGCCGGCGTCTACACCAACAAGAACCTGCAGGACGTGGACTACTGGTGGCTGCTGCCCCAGGGCGCGGTGGAGCTGGGGGGCGCGTACGGCGAGCCGGTGAACCCCAAGTTCGCGGGCGCGCTCAAGGCGAAGAAGCTGAACCACCCCGTCTTCGGCGAGATCAGCGTCTACGACCTGGTCATGAAGGAGCTGGCGCTGATGAGCGACGTGGAGCTGGCCGCGGATCCCTTCCAAGGGCCGATCAAGGACCGCCAGGGCAAGCTGCGCGTGCCCGCGGGGCTGCGGCTCACCAAGCACGAGCTCGAGACCATGGAGTGGGCGGCTCCGGGGGTCAAGGGTCCCTGGCCCAACGAGCCCAAGTAGCGTCTGCGCGGTGCGCACGGGGCCGGGCGTCGCCCGGCCCCTTCTGTGGACAGCCCCCGGCGGAATTGCCTATACTTAGGCTTGCTGCGCGCCAGCGTAGCTCAGCGGTAGAGCAACCGCC
>Ga0256832_1000462_pt1 | contig 26244 bp, 23 predicted proteins | sample 134614metaG_FD_190534 | JGI IMG/M metagenome (GOLD analysis project Ga0256832, IMG submission 190534) | Hydrothermal vent microbial communities from Lau Basin, Pacific Ocean - 134-614 | ecosystem: Environmental > Aquatic > Marine > Hydrothermal vents | place: Pacific Ocean: Lau Basin | collected... | reverse complement strand
TACTGTCATTTAAACTTTTTAAATATGCTTTTAAATTTTTTAAATCATTGAATTTAGCGCTTAGATTAATTTCATTAAATCTATTTACTTTAATAAAGATATCTATATTTTTTTCCAAAAATTCAGAAATTATATTAAGTATATTACTTTTAGATACTTTACTTTTGATTTGATTTAGAAAACCAAATCTTTGTCTATTTTCATTTGCTTTTCTATCGATTTCATTGAAAATTTTTTGAATTATTTCTCCATGTTTGGATAAAATAGTTAAGAATCCATTAATGTTCTGTATAACTTTTTTAAAATCTACCTTATTTATAACATTACTATTCAACAAATCCCCACATAACCAATCCTCAAGCTCAAACTTTATGGAAATGTAAGCAACACGATTGTTTTTATCTTTGATTTCTGTTATCCAAATAGTTTCCCCGTTTATATTATCTATCCAAGAAGCGACTTGATAGTGATGTATTCTACTGTCGCAAACTTCACAGATTGTAGGTGAGTTATTCTTACACTTATCACTTCTGAAAATTAATCTTACTTGGCAAATTGGACAAACACCTATCGCAAAATTATATTCAGCTTCTTTTTCTTTTTCACATTTTTTAGGGATTTTCTCTTTACCTTTTTTTAAGATAAACTCAGTATTTTTATAAACAGGATAGTCTTTAAGTTTCTCAAGGTCTGATACTTTTTTCTTCACAAAATATTTTTCTAATTCTTGTTTTTGAAATTTGATTAAACCAGTATTTCTTTTTAAAAAGTTCTCTTTGGCATTTTCTAAAAGAGTAGATAAGTTCATTAATCCTCTTGATGCTTTAGTTAGAGATATATATGGATAAACTTCTCCTTTTAAGTATTTATCAAAAATCTTAAGAATTTTATTTTCTAATTTATTTAAATCTGATTTTAGTTTTGCTACTCCAGAACTGATATCTTCACCTATATTTTCCCCAACTATAAAATAAATTCCCATTTCATCTTTATAAATTTCATTTCCTATAGGATATTCAACTTCTAAAAGTTTTTTAATTTCTTCATCTATTTTTTCTACAATATCTCTATACCATTTAACAGAAGCAAGTTTAAATCCTTTTTCTGCTAATCCCATTTTGTCATATTGAATTCCTAAAATACGCCATTTGAAGTTCCTATGAGATTTAGCAAATTGTATAACTTGATTTAAATCCCAATTGTTTTTTTCAATTAGATAAATCATTTCAAATAACTTTGCTTTGAACATTGAAGTAGACATATACGCTTGATCCCAAAGTGAAACATCATTAACAGGATATCTACTATCGGCTGGAATAAATCCATAAAGTAAATAGAGTATATCTCTTAGAGTTGAATAATAAACATATTTTTCCTTGAGTTCAGATTCAGAAATTAATTTATCTATTATGGTTTCTAAATTTTCATGATGAAGAATTTCTAAAGCTTTATCAATATTTTCTGGAATAAATTCTAAATTTTTTCCTATCTTATCTTTTATTTTATTCAAAAAATTTGAATTCCTTTGGTTTTCTATCACAAGTTTTCTAACTTTTTCCATAAAATCTTCAGTAACTATAAATTTCCGTGTTCCAAAAGCATTAGATAAAAATGGAGTATTCCAGTTTATATGTTCTTTAGGAGAACCTTTATCTATACCAGAGTTCAATCCTTCAGAAGCCCCATAAAGAATTTGTAAAATTTTATTTTTATTATCGGTATTTAGGTTTATGTTTCTCCATTTTCGAAAACTATTTATGAAATCGTTCCATCCTTTGACTTCTATATTTCCACTATTTGTTCTAATCTCAATTTCTATTTTATTCAATAAATTTTCTAAAACATTCTTTACTAGATCATTTACATTTGAACTTGACGGATTACCTCCATAAAAACCACCATGATTGCTATTTTTCCACCAATCCGGAAATGTCTTCTCGACTAACGAAAATATGCTTACTATTTCCGCTTTTAAAATTTCATCTCTGTATTGTTCTAATTTTTTTAACTCGAACTCTGACATTTTTCCCATCCCTCAGGAATTTTTAAGTTTGAATTTAAGCAAATTTTCTGATTATCATCTAAAAACTCAAATCTTCCCCAACCTAATTTAGTTTTAGCTCCTATGCCTTTATTAGAAAGCACTCTTAAAGCCTTAATTATATTTGCCAAATCTTCTTTGGCTTCATTTTTAACATCTTCATCACTTTTTAAAACCGCATCAAATGGAATATAGATTAGTTGGAAAATTCCTTCTGTTCCTTTTGGAACCACCTCATAATGAATAGGATTAGTTCCTGCTCTTTTTCTTCTATCGTGTGGATTTATTATTTCAAGGGATAATTTATCAAAATATGTTGGATAAAATATTGCTCTTCCTTTGTGGGTTTGAAATTCCGTGGGTAAGTTTTGACTTTCATTTAATTTTTCAGATAGTTTATCTTTGATAAAATCAAATAATTGCTTTTTATTTTTTATATCTTTTATTTTTTGCAAATCTTCTTTTTTTACTTCTAACCCCAACTCAAAAAGCAAAAATTCTGGCAATTTTTCTATTGCTTTTTTTAAATTTCCTGTTTCATTTAACAATGCCTGCTCTATAGCTTTTATACTTTCAGAACCTGCACCAAAAATTCTTAAGAAACTTTCAATATTGCTTTTATTTTCTTTCAATAATTCTTTAAACGCACTTGCCAAAGTACCCTTCCAACTTGAACCTCTAATCATTGGAACTTTAAAATTGGTTTCTTTGATGACGGGATTTTGAACTATGTAAAATTCATCATCGTCTTTTGAAAAATATGGGGCTTTTAATTTGAATTTAAACCAAATAGCGAAGGAATATTTAGGAAGTTTTTCAATATATTCCTGTAAATTTCTTAAATCTTGTTGATTATCATAAGTTCCTGAGATTTGTTTGATTAAACTAAAATCGTCTTTTTCTTCATTACTAACATAACTTTTATATTCAAAATAATTTTTGCCTTTGAATCTATTGAGAATTTTGCTTTTTTTGAATATGTTTCCATATTTTAAATTTAAAAATTTTATTTTGTCTTCATTGAGAACCAAATTTTCGTTATTAATATCTATTGTTTCTGCAAAGAAGTCGTATTTAGCCTTAGCCATTGTTTTCCTCTGAATTTGATAGTTCATTTAGCCAATTTTTATATTTATTAATTACATTAGGTGGTATTTTTCTAATTTCATCAAATGGAGAATTTAGAACTAACAAATAAATATATTTTTCACTATTCTCTAATAAATGGGATACATAAACTTTTGAAGCTTGCCCCTGCTCACCAAAATTTATTGACCTAAAATTTTTATTTTCCCTTTTTCTTAAAAAATATTTAAAATTAAATCCTAGAACTTTTTTATTCCTGTTATATTGAATAGGAGAGATTTTTTCTAATTTTAAATAATTGTTCCATCCGTTAAAGACATTATTGCTTACTCTACCTATAGTAATATTTACTAATCCAAATCCAAAAGATTTTTTTCCTCCAATTAATATGATTTTATCTTTGAAAAAGCTGAAAAAATCTTTTAAATAATTATTCCACCAATACTCTGTTGTATTTAATTTTAGTTCAATATTATCAAACCCTTTTACAATTTTTTTATTTGCGAATAGAGATCTTTTTATCCAGAATTCACTAGTTATATTCGCATTCTGCAATTTATTTAGAGGGAATTCTGTTTCTACATCGTCAAAATTTAATTCTCTTGCAGAGAATTTTGCTATTTTTATTTTTATTCTACTTTTCCATCCTGTACAACCAAATATTCGTGAAGGAACAGATAATCCAAGTTCTTCCAATGTTTTATCTATAGCTTCATCAAAATTAATTGATTCTATTATTTTGTTTTTTAAAATAGCTTTAAAGGTTTTATTTGCTTTAGGATTTTCTAATTCAGATAAGCTTTCTTTAGGAATTCCATTTTCATTGAGTTTCTCCGTAGTTCCATTTTTGACAACTTTCCAATAAAATGCAAACCAAAACCTCAAACTCCCTATTAAAGAAGAAGGTCTGATTTCTCCATTATTTTGCCAAGCATCTCCTGTCCACAGTGGCGTTATAGTTCTAAAAGTTACCGTAATTTCTTTTTTAGCCATTATAAACCTCTATCATCCCAAAACCTTGAGAATTTTTTGCTCCTAAACCTGCATCGTAAATTGTTTTTAAGATTTCAGGTTTTGTTTTTACTAAAAATTCTCCGTCGTATCCTTCCACCATAAAGTTTTTATACTTTATTAATGTCTTCTTCGTGTTTAAGGGTTTAATCTCAAATGGAAAATCTTCTTTATTTACATTTTTTCCGGTTAGGATTTCATACTTTTTTCGCGCATTTTCTTTTATTAATTCATTAAATTGAGGCTGTGAAGGATTGTAATATTTATAAAATTTCCTATTGTTTTCTTTTTCAAAAGTTTGGTAAGCCGTAATTGGTGATAAAGTTTTGATCTTTATTTCTGTATTTTCTATTTTGGGATTAGTTAGTATTTCTATTTCTTCTAAATAAAGTTCATTCTTCCCAAGTTTTATAATATCCTTTTTCAGAAAAGTTTCTCCTAAACTTCTTGTAATTTCATTAACAGTAGATGATATAAAAATGGTAATAGGTGTTTTGAAACTAATTCGTTTTGTGTCTTTATAAATCTTGAAATGTGGAGATTGGATCTTTGAAAATGTGTAAAGTTTAAATCTTCTTCCGTTATAGAAAAAACCAACATCGTGTAGGAATTCAGATAAAAATTTTGGTAGACTCTTGTAAAGCATACCTTGAAGTGTGAAGTTGTAATGAAGCGGAAGGTTTATATAGTCTTCTTCAGAAGAAAGAGTTAATTTTAATCTCAAAGTTTTATATCCCCCTATGAAAATTATAAAACTATATTTTTTTATTTTCCAATTTAAAAAATGGAATTAAATCTGAGTCTGTCGATCGCAGATTTTTGACATGTAATTGAGATAAAATCTCACAGAAAAATTGTTTAAAATTTGGATCTTGGTCTTGTCTATCAAGGATTTGTCGATCCCCAGGGGTTTTTGCACTTTTGCCGAAGGCAAATTGGTGACTAAAGGGAACAGGATTGGAGGTCGACTGAAAATTAACTTAATTTGACAACAGATAAAATTTTACGTATATTTAATTTCAGTAAGGAATTTCAATGTTTATTTGGCAACCAAATATGAGATAATTTTTAGGAAAACTAGCGTGCCTATAAGGAATTATTCCAAACTTTTTGAAAAACTGATAAGAAAATTTCACCACCGAACCAAATAATTTTCACCATCAAATCCCATTTCATTTATCAAATCTAAAATCAAATTTAAATAAGATTTTCCATTGATCTTAACCATATTTAATTCTATATTTAGAGTTGTATATACGTATGGAGGATGAAAATGGAAGATAAAACAGTTTTATCTGAGGAAGAAATAAAAGAAATCGTTTCTGAATATACAGGATGGACAATAGAAGGAAAATGTTTCGTAAAACGTTTTTATTTCGAAAGATGGAATGATATAACTGAATTTATGAAACATCTTGCAAACTGTATCGAAAAAACAAACCACCATCCAGATGTAAATCTTCACACAGGTTCAAGAAGCATTACAATATACACCACTACTCATGCAGTTGGAGGATTATCCAAAGCAGATAGACAGTTGATAGATATGCTCGAACAGTTTAAGGTAGATAGTTCAATATAAAAAACAGAGATATTTTATATGTAAAATTTGTAATAGGACATTTGTTGAGAACGCAGAAAGAAACTATTATCCCCATAATTACAAAGAATTAGCAGCTCGAATATTTCGTGAAGGAATGACAATGATGGCACTAGCCAGAGTGTTAAATATTCCTTACTAAACAGTTAGAACATGGTATACACAAATCATCGATTTGTTAATAAGAAGAGAAGGGATTATGAACGAACTACCATAAAATTTGAAATTTTTCATCAACTCACATATAATTTATCCTATGAAAACAAATAGAAAAAATCAAAAAGGCTTTACATTACTAGAACTTTTAGTAGTCATAGTTATATTATCTTTACTTGCGGCTATTGTTATTCCAAAACTGACAGGAAGAGTTGATGAAGCAAAGATAGATACTACTAAGATTCAGCTAAAAGAGATTAAACGTGCATTGGAAATGTATAAGCTGGATAATGGAACATACCCTACCACAGAACAAGGCTTAAAAGCATTGGTTGAAAAACCTTCAACACCTCCAGAACCTAAAAAATGGAGAAAATATTTAGATTCAATTCCAAAAGATGGTTGGGGAAATGATTTTGTGTATATTTCACCTGCGGAAGGTCATCCATACGAACTAAAATCAAAAGGTCCTGATGGTGAGTTAGGCACCGAGGATGACATAAGTGTATGGGATATCCAGTAAAACTTCAGGTTTTACACTTTTAGAGGTTGTTGTTGCATTAGTAATCCTATCTGTTTCGCTAACGGCACTTATACAGATTCAGACAAATTATATTTCGAAAAACACTCAAAACATTGAAAAAATTAGAGGTTTAAAACCGTTAAAAGAATATATATACAATATCCCAGTAAAAGAAAAAGAAAGCCAATATATAGTAAAAGAAAAAAAAGAGCCATATCAATTCAATATTTATCGTATCACTTACCAACTGTATAAAAATAATAAACTTATTTTAGAAATGTATAAATATGAAAAATATGAAAAAGAATAATGGATTTACACTATTAGAGCTTTTATTAGTTATTCTCCTGCTTGTAATCACATTTGGAGTTATTGGATTTACGTTTGTTAATAATCTTACAGGGATAAAATCTTTAGATATTACTATAAATCAAGAAGTTTCAAAACTGTCTTTGATTAATCAGCTTTCAAAACAACTTTTTGCACGGTTTGAATATCATGGTAAACCAAATTATACAAATATCATTTTAGAAAGAAATCACTTATCTTTTTATACATTGTATCCTGCATTTTTTCAAGGATGTGTAAGGGCAGAATATTCATTTGAAAAAATTGACGATAATAAAGTCAAAGTTATTTATGAAGAATTTCCATTCAGAGATGGAAATTTAGGAATGCCGGGGATAAAGAAACAGGTTTTAGGTATTTATCCAAAACTTTCTTTAGAGGTTCTTAAAAGTGATAAATGGTATGAAAACTATAAAGGAACAAAAGTTCCAACAATTTTTAGATTAATAATTGGGAATGAAACATACTACATTACAGACAGAGGAAAAAAATAATAGATGATAATTTTTATTATCTTCAGTTTAATTGGAACTTTAACTATTTTTGTGACAGAACTTGCAGATGATACATATTTTTTTGATGAGTATGTCCAGAGGACACTCCAGCAAGAACAACTTTTTTTCATATCAGATATAGGAATAGAAGCAGTTAAAAATATTTTAAGTCAGGATAAAAATGGGTACGACGGTTACGATGAAATGTGGGCAAAACCTATTCCTATCGAAATAGAAGAAGGAAGTTTATCTATCCTTATAATAGATCAGGAAAGATATTTAAACCCTAATATATTAATAAATGATAATGAAGAAGAGCTTTATTTTAACACCTTGAGAAGATTATTCTTTTTAGCAAATATAGATGATTATATCTTATATAATATTAGAGATTGGATAGATAAAGATACTACATCATCAGGTGGAGAGGAAGATTACATAGATTATCCTGCTAAAAATGATGTGATAGATACAATTGATGAACTACTTCTTATAAAAGGAGTAACAAAAGAATTTTTTTATGGCGATGAAAAAAATGGAATTATTGGACTGAAATATATATTGAGTCCTTATTCTAATGGAAAAGTAAACGTAAACACAGCACCTTCAATTGTTTTAATGGCTTTGGACGAAAGGATAGATGCTTCTTTGGCACAAGATATAATAGCTTATAGAAAAGAACATCCTTTTAAAACAATAAACGATTTAAATTTAGCAGGTGTTTCTGGCGATATCATTTATAATATAAAAGATAAGAAAAGATTAGTTGATGTAAAAAGTCAAAACTTTTTAGTAAAAATAAATATAAATTTAGGAGATAGAGAGTATAAGCTTACTGCTTTATTAGAAAAAAGAGCAGGAAAAATCACCGAAAAATGGAGAGTTTTTTATTAATATGATTATCAGAAGTATAGAATATATAAATGGAAAAGAAGAAATAGCTTTTGCCGAAGTAAATCCATTCAAAAAGGAGATAAAACTTTTAAAAAAGGAACCAAAAGAAGCAAAAACTATAGTTTCTCTATCTGCTTTAGATACCACTTTTCGTTTATATTCATTTCCCATAAAAGATAAAGAAAAAATAAAAAATTTAATAGAAGGTCAATTAAAATTTGATTTACCTGTTCCTATAGATCAAATAGAATACGCTTATTTTATAAAAGAAAATCAAGCTTTTTGTGTAATTACTAAAAAAGAAATAATTAAAGCATTAAAAGAAGAAAATGGACAAATTGATGAAATAGATAGCGATATATTTGCTATTATCAGATTGTTCAAACTCTATCATGGAAATTCTGGAAAAGTAATTCACATGTATGATGAACATAATGGATTTTATTTAGAATTTGAAAATACATTTCCCAAAAAAGTTAATGTTATTTCTGATAAGGAAATGCAAAATTTTTATGATGATGAAACATATCTATCAGGACAAATTCCTAAACAGTATATTGAAAATGCTCAAATTTTAAAAAATCCATTTAATGATCCAAAACTAAGTATCTTGTCTGGAATTTTACTAAAACCAATTTTCACAGAAATTGGGATTGATTTTTTACACAAAGAAAGATCAGATCTTACATCAAAATTTTTAGTATCAGTATTAATACTGGTTTTATCTATTCTTTTTATTGATATTGGACTAACTATCCAAAATTTATTTTTACAGAAAGAACTTAACAAAGTAAAAGCTGCAGAAAAAGAAATTTTTATAAAATATTTTAGTCAGACAACCCCAGTTTTTGATCCTCTTTCTCAGGCAAGGGGACTTGTTTCCTCTGCAAAAAACCAGAAAAAAGAAAAATTTGATGCAATTTCTGTTTTAAATGATATAGGAAAAGCAAAAAAAATAGCTAAAATTAAAGAAATTTACCAAATAAATGTAAATCCTTTAGAATTTACAATTAAAGGAATTGCAGTTAATCTTAAAGATATAGAAACTTTCAAAAATATATTAAGTTCAAAATATAACGTTAGAATCGAAGAAACTGTAACCAACGTAGAAGGTGAAATAAGATTTTCAATAAAAGGTAAATATAAATGAAAAGATTAATATTATTTTTAAATAGTTTAGAAAAGAGAGAAAGAACTATCCTAATAATAGGGATGTATGCAGTTATTATAATAGTAGGAATATTTTTCATAACATTACCTTTGTATGAAAAAAACCAAAAATTAAAACAAATTTTGAACAAAGAAATATCTAAATTCAATGAACTCAAAGAGTTAGCATCAACTTATCAAGGTACAGCTAAAAATAAAATAGAAAAATTAAATATATCTCTATCAGAAATAGAAAGTTTAAGTCTCCAAGTTGGTATAAAAGATAAAATTTCGTCTATTAAACCTATATCATTTGGAAATGAAAAAGGTATAGAGATTAACATAAAAGAAGCAGATTCAACTAAAGTTTTCAAATTTTTAGTTGAAATCAAAAGAAAAGGTTATTTGATTAAAGCAATTTCTATAAATGATCCTAAAGGTGATGGAAAACTGAATGTGAAATTGGTGGTTGGGGCTTAGTATGAAGAAATTATTATATCTCTTAATATTTATAATATCGTTTTTAGTATTTTTCGTATGGACTTTTCCTGCAGATAAAATAGTTATCTATTATCTAAATAAATACGATATCCAATATGAATCAGTAGAGGGAAATCTTTTTAAGCTCAAGATAGAAAATTTAGAATACAAACAATTATTAATCCCTGAACTTTTGATAAAAACATCTTTTCTAAAAATTAATATTTTAATTCCTGAAAATAATAAAATAGTTATCGATATCAATAGAAATATTTTTTTAAATTTAAAAGACTTAGAATTAGAAAATTTACAAAAAAAACCTATTTTATTTGGGAATGCTAAAGGAAATGCTAAAGTATCCATAAAAAAATACATTTTAGCAGATGGGAATATTGATATTTTAATTAAAAAATATCAACCTTATAATATAAGAAATATGAAGGTTCATTTAAAAATGAAAAAGTCAAATGAAAAAACAAAACTAAATATAAAAATAAATAGTCCGAATATAAATGGTGTATTTATTGGATATGCAAAAATTCCTATTAGAAATGTATATGAAGGAATTATAGAAGGAGATTTTGAAGGAAAGATTTTTGGTTCGGTATCAAGCCAACATATTAGAATAAAGGTTGGAAATTTAATTAAATAAGGAAAGAAAATGCGATTTTTAATAAGTGTGCTTATCTTATTTTCATACATACAAATATCATTATCTGCGGATTATAAAAACGAGATTATAATCAAATATAAAAAAGATGCTCAAATTATAAAAACTACTGCTCATAAAAAAATAAAAAACAACTTATATATTCTTAAAGTACCAAAAAACAAAAATATAGATGACCTTTTGAAAAAATTACAGAAAGATCCAGATGTTGAATATGCAGAACCTAATTATATTGTAAAAAAAGCAGATGTTTTTCCAAATGATCCATTATTTCAAAATGGTGGACAATGGGCTTTATATAAAATAAATGCTCCAAAAGCATGGGATTTAACCATAGGTTCAAATGACATATATGTTGCAGTAGTTGATACAGGTGTAGATTATAATCATCTTGATTTAAAAGATAATATATATCTTAATGAAGATGAAAGAAATGGTGATGATTCAAACTGTAGTGATGGGATTGATGATGACGGAAACGGATATATCGATGATTGCTATGGATTCAATGCAGTTACTGATATAGGTAGTGCTTTAGATGATGATGGGCATGGAACACATCTTTCTGGAATAATTGGAGCAGTTACAAACAACAATTTCGGTGTTGCAGGAATAAATTGGCATGTAAAGATAATTCCTTGTAAGTTCTTAGATGATCAAGGATATGGAGATATTCAGGACGAAGTTGAGTGTATAGAATATATAAAATCCTTAAAAAGAAATAAAGGACTTAACATAGTAGCATTTAATGCCAGTTACGGGGGTGAATATAAATCTGTATCTGAAAAAGAAGCTTTAAAATCTTTAAGAGATGAAGGTATTATTGTATTAGCAGCAGCAGGAAATGACGGTAAAAAAATTGATACGTTTAGTCCATGTACCTATAATCTGGAAAATGAAATCTGTATAGGAGCAACAAATAAGGAGGATAAAAGGGCAGGTTTTTCAAATTATGATAAAGAAAAAGTATATATATATGCCCCAGGATCAAATATTTACAGCACCTATAAAAATGGGAATTATGCAACAGCAGATGGTACTTCCCAGGCCACACCTTTTGTTACAGGAGCAGTAGCTTTACTTAAATCATACTATCCAACTTTATCTATAGCAGAAATAAAAAGGAAGCTACTATTAACAGGAAAAAATCTTATAAACTTGTCAGGATATTCATACACATGTAATAGATTAGACTTATATGATTTACTTATTTCAAATGGGAATTCGGCTCCAAAACTATGTTTGGACAAAATAAAATATGACTTTGGTTTTTTACCTGAAGATTCACAAAAAACAGAAGAATTCATAGTTAGGAGTACAGGAGAACAAAACTTAGAAATTTATTCTATATATCTATCAGATTATCAAGACGTATTTCAAATACAAAATGATAATTGCAGTTCTAAATCGATACCGAGTTTATCTACTTGTAATTTTGAGATAAAAATGATAGGGAAGAGTGGAAATTATGTAACTACTGTTATATTGGAAACAAATGCAGGTAATATTCAAATTATTATATCTGGAAGTTCCAATTCCCCTCCAGAAATAATAGATTTTAAAGCAATACCTTCTAAAATAAATATAAATGAAAAAGTTCATTACTCGTGGGAAGTTATGGACAAAGATGGTGATCCTTTAAAATGTCAGTTTGATTTTGATGGGAATGGAACTATTGATAAAGTCATATTTAACTGTGAAACAGTTCATTCTTATAATTTTGAATTTAAAAAATCAGGGACATTTTACACTAAATTTTATGTTACAGATGGAGTAACAACTGTCAATAAAAGTGTGAAAATAAAAGTAGGAAGTTCTGATGGAGATAGTAACTCTGATTTTATTAATATAGGTGGTTGTTCATTTAATAATGGCAATTTTACTTTTTCTTATCTAATAATCCTTTTATTCTTTCTCTTAAGAACAAGAATGAAAAAACAATTGTAAATAAGTTTTACAACTGTAAAACGTTGTTACAAAAGCTATCAGTATATATGTATATCCATATATTTCAAATAAAAATGTAAAAAAATTTTACAATTGAATCCTACTTTATAAATTAAACTTGTTAGTAAATCCATAGAAATCTTGTATTTTGAACAATTAAACAGGAAACTAAAATATGGCATAAAGCTTGCCTTATAGTAAATTATGATGAAATTACATACTACATTCTCAACAGAATGCTCAATAAGTTTTTTTAAATTTGAAGATTCAAAAAGATTAAAAATCAGAAATAAAGTCATACTTTGGGACGAAAAAAAATTTTGATAATCTTGCCTTTCTAAAGATTGCACCATATACTTATTTGCATAAATTATGGTGGTTATAATCGAAAAAAATTAAAATTAAGAGGTGATAAAAATGCCAATAATTATAAATTTAAAAGAGGATTTAAAGAATGAAAATTTTATACAAAGAAATTATTCAATACCATTTAAAAATTTAAATTTACCTGAAGAATACAGCTCGGAAAAAGATAATGTTGATGTAAATTTATATATCATTAAAGAAAAAGATTCTTATGTTTTATCTATGGATATAGATAGCGATATTAAACTTCAGTGTGGTAGATGTTTAGAACCGTATCACATGCATTTAACTCCAAAAAGTAATGTTGTTTTATCTAAGAAAAAGTTAGATGGTAACTCTGAGCTTTCAGAGGAAGATTTAAATGTTGAGTATTTAGAAGATGAAGAGAATTTTAATCTGAACGAACTAATAAGAGAAGAAATCTTAGTAGATACCCCTATGAAACCGCTATGTAGTGAAGACTGTAAAGGAATATGCCCTATATGCGGTGCAAATAAAAACATAAATCCTTGTAATTGTGAAAAAGAACAGAAAAGAAAAGAATCTCCGTTTAGCAAGTTAAATCAACTATTAGATAAAAAATAAAACTGTGTTAAAATTTAAAGTATGATTTTAAACGACAAAACAATAAAACAGTTCTTAAGAGAAGGGAAATTAGTAATAGATCCGTTAACAGAAGAACAGATACAACCATCTTCTATAGATTTACGTTTAGGATACGATTTTTTAATTTATCCGAATGAAATAGAAATACTTGACATAAAAGATCCTGATCTTAATTTACATTTAGAGTCAAAAAAGATTGGTAATGAAGGTTTCGTCATAGAACCTAAACAATTTGTTTTAGCCACGACAATTGAATACGTTAAATTATCAGATGATTTAACTGCATTTGTGGAAGGTCGTTCTTCTTTAGGAAGATTAGGACTATTCATAGAGAATGCAGGTTGGGTGGATGCAGGATTTGAAGGGAATATAACCCTTGAATTTTACAATGCAAATTCACGACCTATAAGAATATATCCTGAAATGAGGATATGCCAGCTTGTATTTGCCCAGATGGAAGAACCAGCCGAAAATCCTTATAGAGGAAAATATCAAGGACAAAGAGGAACAACTGCCTCACGTATATATATGGATAAAATAAAATAAAGAGGGTAGCCCAATGAAGCTTTTAAATTTAACTAAAGCTGTTTCAATACCTATTTTCATTTCATCATTTCTAATCACTTCCTGTGATCTTGTAGGTTCAGGTGGCGGAGGTGGTGGTGGGACAAAGGAGGCTGCCTATCAAGTATTCAAAACAGAAAGTGGAAAAATCAATATAGTAGACCCTGATGATCAAAGTAATGAACGTTTAGATGAAGGTGTTGATCCTGACTCTGTTCAGGTGATTTTAACTGGAGATTACAAAGATTTCAAATTAAAAAATATAAGGAACTATGCTGTTGTTTATGCGAAAAACGGAAAAATATATAGGGCAATTGTAGATAAAGAAAACGACAATGTCCTTGAAATAAAGCAGATATCTGATGAAGATGAAGCAACAAACGTATGTGAATCAAAAGCTTACCCTGACTTTTTAAATCCTGACACCTCTGTTTACCTGTATAAACTACCAGATGGAAATGATTGTGACTCTGACGATGCTGAATGGAGAATGGTAAAACTTAACACTCCAGACGATGACGACCCGATAGAGTTTGATGAATATAAGCCTGTAATGCCTTTATACGAAAGAAGCAAAGGTGATATTGTTGGATGGGTAAAAAAGAAACATTCAAAAATGAAATATTGTAATGAAGATTTAGATGATTGTGAAACAATAGACGTAGAAATTGGGGATATAGACAACTACGATAATGTTCAGTATGTAGGTGGATTAGCTTACGAAGAGTTAGGGGAAACAGAAGCTGATATTTTCAATAAAGATTTCTTTAAAATTGGTGATGAACTATATATGTTTATATACAATATAAACGATACCGATGAAGCTTATTTATTAAGACTTTATGAATTTAAGTTTTTACCTGATTTGCCTAACGGTAATTTCACGTCTCACGTCGAGGATAACACTCTATATTTTAACGATGGTGGAAGAATTCTTAAGTTTAAAATGACCGAAATAGATGGAGATGATAAAGAATTTACAGGTATTGTTGACGAAGGTAAAGTCAACATTAAAGACTTTATACTTACAGATAAAAGAATTGTTTATATCGTCGAAGATATTGATGGCAACGATTACATGTTCTCTGTCAAAAAAGATGGAACAGATCAAATCTTATTACTCCCTCCAGATCCTTTAAGAGGTAGAGAACTTTCTTTAGTAACATCTGCACCTGATAAAAACTACGTTTACTATAACGTTCACGAAACTGTTAAAGATAGAAATGTTGCAGGAGTTATAAAAGATGATGATAATGATTTATCAAGTATAGATGAAAAAGAATACTCTTATTGGGCAGGCGGTATTTATCCTGAAGATATAGAATTATTTAGTAGACCAGCTTTTTCAAAAATAATAAGAATAGATAGATGTCCTCCGAATGAAAGCTGTGCAACAGACGGAGGAATTAGATCAATAGATACAAATGATGCTGATAATGGTATAGCCATTGGTGTTATTCCTGATGATATTAAGACCCATGAAAATATGTTCGGCTTTGGTGAAAAACAAATCGGAACTGGATATAATCAGAACGGTAAAGGGGATATTTTCTATATGGATTTAGATAAGAAATTCTCTATGGAAAGATTAACAGAAACTCCAAATCTTGATGAGAAATCAGTAAAGTCTACAAATATTCCTTTCTATAAATAAATCTTAAAGCCCCTCAGACGGGGCTTGTTTTATGTGTAATTGAAAGTTTTTAACTTAAAAAGATTAATGGCATTTTCATCTGTTTTTCTTTCTACAAAATCTTTATCTAAGCCTAAATAATCGGCAACAAATTCCAATGTATAAAAGATATTAGAAGGTTTATTAGGCTTTCCTCTTTTTTTCTGAGGTGATAAAAATGGACTATCTGTTTCTAAAAGGAGTCTATCTAAAGGAACATGTTTCAAAACTTCTCTCAAATTATCAGCTTTTGGATAAGTTACATTTCCAGCAAAAGATATATAAAATCCTAAATCAACTGCCCTTTCCATCATCTTTCTATCACCACCGAAACAATGGATAATACCAGAAGCAGGAAATGGAGCAAATTCCTCTAGAATATCCATTGTATCTTCATTAGCTTCTCTGGAATGGACTATTAAGGGAACATTTAGTTCTTTCGCTATTTTTATCTGTTCTTTAAAAAATTCTTTTTGTCTATCAACAGGAGTATAATCTCTATAATAATCTAATCCTGTTTCTCCTATAGCTATTACTTTATCATTTCTGTTATGTAGTTCTTTTAGATGTTCTAAATCAGACAGCTGAATATCATTAACATCATAGGGGTGATATCCTATGGAAGCATAAACATTATCAAACTTGTTTGCTATATCTATTGCTTTTGGGATTTCTTCTTTATCACAACCTATAGTAATAATGTAATCGAGAGCTTTTACGCTCTCGACCAGATCTTCTTCAGTCTTTAGCATATCTAAATGAGCGTGCGTATCTATCATCATCTCACCTCTTATGCTGGAGCAGGAATTCCACCTGGAGGTGCATCAGGTGCAGATGAATCAGAAATAACATTCACATTCTCAACTTCTTTCTTTCTACATCTGTTCATAACAGGAACATTATGTTCTTTTAAAATCTTAAACATCTCATCACAGCTGATAGTTTCTTTATCTAAGAGAAGTTCAACGATATCTATGACAGCATCCTTATATAGTTCTATTATGTTTCTTGCCTTTTCATAAGATTCTACAAGTATCTTTCTTACCTGTTCATCAATTTTTCTCGCAGTTTCTTCACTTATGTCAGGCGAACCTGAAGGCATAAATGGATTATTTCGTGATGTTGGAACATGGATAGGGCCTAATTCATCTGTCATTCCCCAAGAGGCAACAATTCTGTAAGCTAACTCAGTAGCTCTCATTAAATCATTTTCAGCTCCTGTTGTAATACCATCTTTTCCGTAAAATACCTCTTCAGCAGCCCTACCACCAAATAGCTGAAGCAATCTTGCCATCAATTCTTTTTTAGAGTAAAGATGTCTATCCTCTTCAGGTAGGTTTACAGTCACACCAAGAGCCATTCCCCTTGGGATTATTGAAATTTTATGTAATGGATCTGCTGCTTCTTGCATCACTCCAACAAGAGCATGACCGACTTCATGATATGCAATTTTTTCTTTCTCATCTGGAGTAATAGCCATACCTTTTCTTTCCAGACCCATCATAATTCTATCCATTGCATCTTCAAATTCTTTCATTGTAACTTTTTCTTTTCTTCTTCTTGCAGCTAAAAGTGCAGCTTCATTTACAACGTTAGCCAGGTCTGCACCAGAAAATCCTGGAGTTCCTCTTGCTATAACCATTAAATCAACATCATCACCAAGCGGTATTTTCTTTTTGTTTATATGAACTTTTAGTATTTCGTATCTACCTTTTACATCTGGTTTTGGAACAGATATCTGTCTATCAAATCTTCCAGGTCTGAGCAATGCAGGATCTAAAATATCAGGTCTGTTAGTTGCAGCAATTACAATGATTCCTTCGTTAGCATCAAAACCATCAAGTTCAACAAGCAACTGATTCAATGTTTGCTCTCTTTCATCATGTCCACCGCCAAAACCAACACCGCTTCTTGCCCTACCTACTGCATCAATCTCATCGATAAAGACAAGACATGGTGCATTTTTCTTGGCAGTTTCAAAAAGATCTCTAACCCTTGCAGCACCTACACCAACAAACATTTCCACAAAATCAGAACCAGAGATAGAAATAAATGGAACGTTTGCTTCACCTGCAATTGCCCTTGCAAGTAAAGTTTTTCCTACACCAGGATCTCCATAAAATAGGATTCCTTTTGGAGCTCTACCACCTAACTTCTGGAATCTTTGTGGTTCCCTTAGGAAGTCTATCAGTTCCTTCACTTCTTCTTTTACTTCATCCATCCCTGCGACATCATCAAGTTTTACATCAGGTTTTTCTTCTAAATAAACTTTCGCTTTACTTTTAGCAAAAGAAAATGCTCTATTACTTCCACCTGACATCTGCCGCATCATAAATATCCATAAACCTATAAACAGCAATATAGGTAACCATGAAATCAGAAGAGTAACCAACCAACTTGAATTTTCCGTTGGAATTACGTTTACTTTAACACCATTTTCGGTCAATATGTCATAAATTTTGTCGTAACCTGTTGGTATAACTGTTTCTATTCTTTTACCATCTACTGTTACGGCAGTTACTTCTTCACCTTTTATGGTGGCTTCTTTTATTTTACTTTCATTTACCATCTGAACAAATTCTGTAAACGAGACCTTATTATCTGCAACCGGTCTTGAACCGAACAGATTAAATGCCAATATCATCATAGCCCCTATTAAGAACCAGATTAATAAACTTTTGGAAAATTGCACTTCTATACCTCCTTTATTTCAAAACAAATCACATTTTCTAAATTTTTATTTTTAACTGGAAAATAGCCTGAACGTTTATGTCCAACAAGCCATAATATTTTATTTCTAAACTCAATTATCGGTATGTTTTCTCTCATACTTTTAGGTATCTTCATATCCATGAAGACATCTTTGAGTTTTTTTTCGGTTTTTTTACCAAACGGTAAAAATCTGTCTCCTTCTTTTCTGAAACGAAGAATAAAACTCTCATCTTCTTTTAAATCTGGAATCTCAAAACATTCTACTTTAGATGAATCAAATTTAATGTCTTCTAACTTTTCAGGCTTTTTTATTAAAATCTCCATATTCAATTCTGGAATAACCACTTTTTTATCAGATATTTTAAATTTATATAAAATTTCTTTTTTTTCATCATTTTTTGCAAGTTTAATAGATATATTATTATACTCTTTTACAAGCTTATATTCTTTACTTAAGGATATTTCCTTGTTTCCAGAACTTTTCAAAATTTTTAAAATTTGTAAAATTTTTATATAGGAAAGATGAATTCCCGTTTTTTCTTTTATCCATAAAGATATAGCCCTGTAGAGCAAAGCTTCGGGATAATCTTTTAATTTATCAAGGTTTAAAACCTGTTCATTTTTGATTTTCAAGAAGAGATTATTTGCCTCATTTTCTAGATATTCATCATCAATAAAAAGAAATCTGGATAACAATTGTAAAGAGTTTTCAAGATTAGGATTAATCTCCTTTAATATAGGTAAAATCTCTAATCGTATTTTATTTCTGAGAAAATCTGTTTGAAAATTTGTAATGTCCTGAACATACTCTATGTTGTGCTTATGTGCGTATTCTAAAATCTCATCTTTTTTTATGAAATATAAAGGACGAACCACCCTATTTTTAGGTTTAAACCCTTTTAATCCTTTTCTATTTCCTTGAATAAACCAGAGAATCATGGTCTCAGCAAGATCTGTTTGATGATGTCCTGTGGCAATCTTTTGGATATTTTGCTTCTCAGATATTTCATTAAAAAATTTGTATCTTTCCTCTCTGGCAACTTCTTCTAATGACCTTTTTTCTTTTGAAGCTAACTGTTTTATATCTAATCTTTTGATAAAGATCTTTAAATTGTGTTTTTGTGCAAACTCCCTACAAAACTGTTCGTCCCTTAAAGAATCTTCTCCACGAAGCATATGGTTTAGATGTGCAAGATAAATTTTATTTAATCCAAGGTGATTTTTAAATTTAAGAAGTAAATGTGTAAGGACTGTAGAGTCTACTCCACCAGAAAAAGCGATTAAAACATTATCATTTTTTTGAAATAAATTGAATTCCGATTGGGCTTTAAGAAACTTTTTCTCAATCATTTAATAAAGTGGCGGTACGAGGAATCGAACCTCGGACCCCGCGGATATGAGCCGCGTGCTCTTACCAACTGAGCTATACCGCCATTTGTTTTCGTTTTTGAATTAGGCAGAGGCTTGAGCTTGTTTTAACTTTCTTGCTGCCCTTGCGATTCTTCTTGAAGCTTCGTTTTTATGGATTGCACCTTTTGCTGCAGCTCTCATTGCTAACTTCTGGCATAAAGGTAAAAGTTTTTCGGCAGCTTCTGCACCTTCTTCTTTTAAAGTAGCATTAAATTTTTTAAATGCTGTTCTCATTCTTGATATGTGATATCTGTTAATCTGTCTTCTTCTTTGCGACTGTCTTACTCTTTTTCTTGTAGATGCTGTGTGTGCCATTAATTCCTCCTCATTTTTGAGATAAATAATTTAATATAAAGTTATAAAATTTTCAAGATATATATTATATAGCAGGAATAAAGGCTTGTAAATAACAAAAAAATATATTAATCTATTTTTTTGTCTTATCAACTATTTGGAGGTTTTAAATGGCAAACATAGCTGTTGGTTCCCTTGATTTCCCTAAAGTTTCAGAACAGGAAGTGGAAATCGTAGAAAGAAAAGGATTGGGACATCCTGATACCATCTGTGACGCTCTGGCAGAAGAGCTATCAATAGCATTATCTGAAATGTATAGAGAAGAATTTGGTGCAATAATGCATCATAATGTGGATAAAGCTCTACTTATAGGTGGTGTAGCAGACCCGCAATTCAACGGCGGAAAGATGATAGAACCTATAGAAATTTATCTCACGGGAAGGGCAATTGATGAAAAAGACGGAAGAAAATTACCTGTAAAAGAACTGGCAGTTGAAACTGCCCATAAATGGTTAAAAGAAAATATTCCTAATTTAGACATAACAAATCACGTAATAATTCATCCAAAATTAAAACCTGGAAGTAAAGACCTTGTTGAACTTTTTGAAAGATTTCAGTTAAAAGGTGAAATTCCTCTTGCAAATGATACATCTTTTGGAACTGGATATGCTCCATTTGATGATATTGAAACAATCGTTTATGAGCTTGAAAGAGCATTAAACAGTAAAGAGTTTAAGAAAGAATATCCATATGTTGGTGAAGATATAAAAATAATGGGTGTTAGAAACGAAGATAACATCAGAATAACTATAGCAATGGCATTTGTTGATAAATATGTATCTTCAGTTAAAGACTATTTAGAAAAGAAAGAAGTAGTTTCAAACTATGCATATGCTCTTGCACAAAAACTGACAGATAGACACGTTGATGTATTTATAAACACAGCTGATGATGAAGAAAATGGTTCTGTTTATATAACTGTAACGGGAACGTCAGCAGAAGCAGGTGATGATGGTCAGGTAGGTAGAGGAAACAGAATTAACGGTCTAATCACACCATACAGACCTATGAGTTTAGAAGCGGCGGCAGGTAAAAACCCTGTTAGCCATATAGGTAAAATTTACAACACAGCTGCAATGGATATGGCAGAAAGAATTGTGGCAGAGCTGGAAGAAGTTGATGAAGTTTATTGCTATCTTGTAAGTCAGATAGGAAAGCCTATCACTGAACCTCAAGTATGTGATATAAAACTCAGAACAAATGCAGATATTTCAAAATTAGAAGAAAAAGTAAAGAAAATTGCACAGGAAGAGCTAGATAAACTACCAAACACGTGGCAAAAATTCTTAAAAAGACAGTTCAGACTTTATTAATATCATTTCCCGCCTGTTCAGGCGGGAAATAGTTTCTACACTTTTTTCTTAAATAGTTCCTCAAATAAACTCTCTAAAACTTCTATATAATCTGCTTCCCTATTCTCTACTTTATCCATAAGTTCTTCCAGCTGTTTTGTATAACTTTCATTTACGAATCTATAGAATTCTTCTTTCTCTTTTATTATTTTTAAAACAAGTCTTCCTAATTTTGTAGGGAAAAGATATCCGTTTCTATCTATTATGTAATGTCTTTCTAAAAGTTTTTCTATGGTTATTGCATATGTAGAAGGTCTTCCTATACCTTTTTCTTTCATATCTTGAATAACGGTGGCATACGTATAATAAGGCACTTTCGGACGAAGACTGAATTTTTTAGAATTTATAACTTCATACCTTCCTACAGGTAAACTTTTTGTCTCTACAGGTTTAATAAGATTAAATCCGTCTTCTAAGATTTTTGTGAATAATGAAACTTCAACTTCTTTATCAAAAGCTCTCACCTTGTATGTGGTTTTTTCTACAACGGTTTCTTTCATCTGGGAAGCTATAAACTGTCTGAATATCAGGTCATATAGTTTTATATGGTCTTTTGTTATTCCAGATATGTTCATTGTATAAAGCATCGATCTTAAATCTTCTGCATCTACTGGACGTGTAGGTCTGATACATTCGTGTGCACCGCCTGCAGTGGAAAAGGAACGAGGATGAAAATATTCCTCTCCAAAGTTATCTGTTATATACTCTTTTGCTACTCCAATACCTACAGGTGATACCCTTATACTGTCTGTTCTGTGATAAGTTATGAATCCTGCTTCAAATAAATCCTGTGCTAGTTGCATAGTTTTTTGTGGTGAAAATCTCAGGATGGATGCTGCTTCTCTCAGCATAGCATCTGTTGAAAATGGTTTTTCAAAAAGTTTTTCTTCTTCTTTAGATTCTTCTGAAATCAGTACAAACTGTAGAGCCTGATAAAATTTCTTACCTTCATTCTTATCTTCAAAAACAAATTCCACAGGAACATCATTTATCATCACACGAACAACAGCTATTTTTTGCTTTGCTTCATCGGTTCTGTTTATTATCCATTCTAAAACAGGAGTTTGAACTCTTCCTGCAGAAAGCCAGTGTTTATGAAGTTTCTTCTGAACATACTGTGAAATTATAAAACCGATCCATCTATCAGCTACTCTTCTGACAAGCTGAGCTTTTACAAGGTCTTCATCAAAATCCCTTGGATTATTTACTGCTTCTAAAAAAGCCCTTCTGGTAACTTCGTGAAATTCTGCTCTTCTTATATCAGTATTAAATGGCTTTGAATTCAGGTAGAGGTCATATGCAATCTTCTCTCCTTCTGTGTCTGGATCAGTTGCAACATAAATTTCCTGAACTTCAAGATCAAGTTCCCTGATACTTTCCATAATATCTATTTTAGTAATATTTTTTTCTTCATTTTCTACAATAGGTTCGAAAATCGGAATAAAGATATCTTCTGCTTTTTTTACACCGTAAAACTCTTCTTCTTTATTAAGATCAAAGACATGTCCTTTACTTGCTACTATTGTTAAAAACCTATCACCAACTCCAATTTCATATGCATCAACTTTTTTAAGTCTTCTTCTTAAAGGTTTTCCAAAAAAGTTTGCAATAGTTCTTGCTTTGTTTGGCGATTCTACTATTACGAGCGTTGTTTTAAATGATTGTCTTTCTTCAGGAATATACTCTCCTGCAAGGATTTTCTTTACTTTTTCTCTGTCTTCATCTATTTGTTTTAGTATCTGTTTAAGATTAATTTCTTTTACAGGTTTAAACTCAATATCCTCATTAAACCATCTTACTTTCTTTTGAAGAGAGAAAAATGCCTTATCATCATCAACCAATAAATAAGACAGTCCTTTTGTAAGTCCACCTGGATAAAGTCTTGATGTTCTTCCTGAAGCCTGTATATATCCAGTGACATCGGCAGTCACCAAAACAAACTGTCCATTTTCTTCTTTTAATGTAACTTCTGGAGAGTTTTTAATTGCTTCAAATATCTCTTTATTTTCAAGTAGTGAAATAACAAAGCTCTGAATCTCTCTCATTCTATTTAACTTGCTTTCATCAAGTTTTTCAGGATCCCAGAAAGCATAAACCTTAAGGAAGTTAATATCCTTGTATAGCTTCATTATTGTTGTCCAGTCAACAAGTTTTTTCCTTGCAAGGAAAGGAGTGATAATCAACAGAAAATAGTAAAGATGGCTAAATCTTTCTTCTATAGAAATATTAAATCTCAGTTTTGGAACTCCAATAAAAAGAGCATATCTAATAACATCAGGAAGATCAACACCCCTTGCCAGAGGATTTCTATAACTTGCAAAACCAACTGCAACAGGTGCTTCTCCAGATTTAAACTCATCTATTCTATCCATAAATTCTTCATAATGAATTGCATTTATACCTTTATCTTTTAAAAACTGAACATACTCGTCTAACCGTTCTCTTGTTTCTGAAGATGATAAAAATACCAGTCCACCTTTACCTAACTTCTTAATTCTTTTGATGGATTCTTTCCATATCTTTTCTTCTTCTAACTTTTCATATACATCTTCTATATTCCTTAAAGTGAGTCCAGGTCTTCCAACTTCAAATCCAAGTAGTTCTCTGAAAAGAAGAACTCTTCTTGAACGTGGATTAGATGTTGCAGAGGAAACAATCAACACGCCTTTTCTTTTTTCTGCTATTCGTTCTATCTTTCTTTGCCAGTTTTTATAGATTTCTAAATCTTTTTCTGAAGGTTGCCCTTGAGAAAATATTTTTGCTTTAAATTTTAAGAATTTTAACGTTTCTTCAATCTCCTCTTCTGTAAACCCCATAAGCATCAATATCTTGTCTATATTTTTTGCACTCTTTAAAACACTATCCACATCATCAACGAAGATAAGGTCATAAATACCCTTTGGAATGATATCAACATTTTTATAAAGGAACATTGTTGTTGTTATTAAAATTTTAAAATCTTCATTTTTAATTCTTTCTTTCAGTTCTTCCTGTTTTTTCTTTGTTTTGGCAAATTTTGAACTGTAAGCAAGGATATCATCTGGATTTACCCCAAACTGAACCAGTCTTTCCTGAGCCTGATTAACAAGAACCTGTGTAGGGAATATAAGATAAACTTTTCCATTTTTTTCATAAACAAGATATTTGGAAAGAACAAGTCCAAATGTTGTTTTTCCTATTCCTGTTGGAGCTAACAATGCATGTGATATGCCTAAAAAATAACGAATTGCCCACGTTTCCTGTATAGACCATAAATCATTTTTTATAATCTCTTTAAAATAAGCTTTAAATCTTTCTACTTCTTTCCATAAATCACAAACTTTTGTAAACTCACCATATCCTAAGAAATCACAAAGGTCTTCCCTTGGAATTTCATCTGGAAGACAGTTTTCGCATACAAGACCTTTTTCAAGTCTTTCAGAACTAATATCCTCATGGCAGTTCGGACACATTTTTTTGTAAATTAATGGAATCATTTTTTCCCTCTCTATTATTTTTGATTTAATATATATATATTACAAAATATGGAGAAATTTATTTGAAAAATAAAGAACCAAAGATAATTGTCAAAAATTTGACAAAAAAGTTCGGTGATCGGGAAATTTTAAAAAATATTTCTTTTGAAGTTTATGATAAAGAAATCTTTGTAATAATGGGCGGTAGTGGTAGTGGTAAATCAACTACCATAAAACATATCATAGGACTATTAAAGCCAACTTCAGGACAGATCATAGTAAACGGAGTTGATATTACCAATCTTTCAAATGAAGAACTGATAGAAATTAGAAAAAAGATGGGATATCTGTTTCAAGAAGGTGCTCTGTTTGACAGTTTAACCATCTGGGAAAATGTAGGCTTTTATTATCTTGAAAATACTAACATGTCGCCGAAAGAAGTATTTAAACTGGCTCAAGAAAAGCTAAAGTTAGTTGGACTTCAGGGCGTCGAATATCTTTATCCATCAGAGCTTTCTGGAGGAATGAGAAAAAGAGCATCCCTGGCAAGGGCTATTGCAACAAATCCAGAAATTGTTCTTTATGACGAACCAAATTCTGGATTAGACCCTGTAACAAGTGCACTGATTGATAAACTGGTAATGGACTTGAGAGATAATTTAGGTGTTACATCAGTAGTAGTAACCCACGACTTAGAAAGTGCATTCACAATAGCGGACAGAATAGCAATGATACACAAAGGTAAAATATATGCCATCGGTACACCTGAAGAGATAAAGAGAAGTCCAGATCCAGTTGTACAACAGTTTATAAATAGAAAAGCCGAAGGCCCTATAACAGAAGAACTTATGAGAGAGGTTATTCAAAAAGCAAAAGTTAAATAACTTACCACACAGTTATTAAACCATAACTAAAATGATATAATATTGTTTTAAATAGATAGGAGGAAATCATATTTTGCTTTCTAAATGGAAAGGTATTATTAATGCTTATAAAGAATATTTACCAGTAACAGAAAATACTCCAATTGTAACATTACATGAAGGAAATACTCCTTTAATCGAAGCTCCAAATTTATCAAAGCTAATTGCACCTGATAAAAATTTAAAAATCTATTTAAAATATGAAGGGCTTAACCCAACAGGTTCTTTTAAAGACCGTGGTATGACCATGGCTATCTCAAAGGCAAAAGAGGCAGGAAAAACTGCAGTCATCTGTGCCTCAACAGGAAATACATCTGCTTCTGCAGCAGCTTATGCAGCAAGAGCAGGAATGGATGCTTATGTAATTCTTCCTAAAGGAGCTGTTGCATTAGGAAAACTCTCTCAAGCTATGGTTTATGGAGCAAAAATAA